>Ga0209427_10000049_pt1 | contig 94158 bp, 96 predicted proteins | sample DeeMarSWOR136_30_FD_187465 | JGI IMG/M metagenome (GOLD analysis project Ga0209427, IMG submission 187465) | Marine sediment microbial communities from White Oak River estuary, North Carolina - WOR-1-36_30 (SPAdes) (version 2) | ecosystem: Environmental > Aquatic > Marine > Intertidal zone >... | reverse complement strand
AGTAATCGAGACTATTGGACATACGCCCGGTAGCATATCAGTGATCGCTGAGACGAGGGAGGGAACTGTCGCCTGTGTTGGCGATGCGGTCATCGTGAAAGAGGATCTCCTTGAGCTTAGGGCTCCATCGGTCGTCACGAAGAATGTTGATCCCGAGACATCCATACAGAGCCTGAAGAAGATAGCCAAACTGGAGCCTGCCCTCGTGATACCTGGGCACGATGCTCCTTTCTACCCAGATAAGAAAGATTTATAGACCCCTGAGGCTGTAGGGTTTGACGGTGTAAAAATGCCTACACACGGTTCGCTAACAAAGGCTGGCAAGGTTAGGGCTCAGACCCCTAAGATTGATGGGACACCGAAACGAAGCCCGACCCCTCGTCGTAGGAACAGGGTAAACTATGTAAAAAGATTCTTAGCGGCTCCTCAAGATCAGTTCGGAGGCCGAAGAGGCCGACGGTCTTGAGACTCTCCAACTTTTAACTCTCCTCTTTCTAAGTGATTCTAGAGTTGAGTTCAAACCTAAGAGACATTATAGAGAGACTTCTGTTAACCCCCAAACCGAGTAGTTATGAACTGAATAGGATAAAGATCGAAGTCAGTAGGGAATATAAACTAGGTAGAATACCCGGTAACTCTCAGATTATCAACGCTTTGAAGCCTGAGGAGGTAGATAGATTGATGCCAATTCTTAGGCGCAAAGCGACTAGAGCTGCTAGCGGAGTCAATGTGATCGCAGTCATGACTGAGCCTTCGGCCTGCCCCCATGGCAGGTGCGCCTACTGCCCTGGAGGACCAGAGGAAGGAGTTCCCCAGAGCTACACCGGACATGAGCCGGCAGCCATGCGGGCTATCCAGAACGATTACGACCCCTTTAGACAGGTGACGAGCAGAATTGAACAGCTGAGAGCCATAGGTCATGAAGTCGACAAGGTCGACCTCATCATAATGGGAGGAACCTTCCCCGCTTCATCACCGGGATACCAGAAAAAATTCGTGAAGGGCTGCCTAGATGCACTCGGAGGAAGCGTCTCCTGCTCCTTCGAAGAGGCAAAATCCCTTGCTGAACGCACAGGTATCCGAAACGTTGGTTTAACGGTCGAGACAAGGCCCGACTGCGTGGGTGTTGAAGATGTGGATACGATGCTGGACCTCGGGGTTACCAGGGTCGAGATGGGAGTCCAGAACATCTACGATGAGATATACAAAATTGTCGAGAGAGGGCACACCGTCAATGATGTAGTGAAGGCCACCAAGCTCTTGAAGGACTCCGGGCTCAAGGTCTGTTATCACATGATGCCTGGGCTACCTAGCTCCAGTATCGAAAAAGATCTGGCTGGATTCGCAACAATATTTAATGATCCTCGTTTTAAGCCTGATATGATCAAGATATACCCTACTTTGGTGGTTAATGGTACCAAGCTCTACGATTGGTGGAAGAAAGGACTGTACAAGCCGTTAACTACCGAAGAGGCAGTTGAACTCATTGTGAGAATTAAGGAAATAGTGCCTAGATGGATCCGCATAATGAGGGTGCAACGGGACATCCCGACTCCACTAATAGAGGCTGGTGTGGACAAGAGCAATCTTAGGCAGTTAGTACATGAACGGATGAGAGTGCTAGGTGTGCAGTGTAACTGCATCCGTTGTCGAGAGATTGGACACAAAGATGTGAAACTAGAAGCTGCTAACCAAATGGGGATCCTCATACAGGAATATTCGGCTTCTGAAGGTAGCGATGTATTCATCTCTGTTGAGGAAACTGAGGCGGGTGTCCTCGTCGGCTTCCTCAGACTTAGGATGCCCTCCGACGAAATATATAGGTCTGAGGTGACCTCCTCATCAGCCTTCGTTCGAGAGCTACACATCTACGGTCGGATGGTACCCCTTGGGGAGATACACAAGGAAGGCTGGCAGCACAGAGGATGGGGAGGAGTGCTGATGTCGGAGGCTGAGAGGATCGCATTTGAGGAATACGACGCAAGTAAGATCCTCGTCATGAGTGCTCTTGGGACTAAACAGTATTTTAAAAGACTCGGCTACCAAAGAGATGGAGTCTACATGTCCAAGACCTTATGATGGAAAACATTTAACCTGAGTAGAGTCCGAATAGCGTGAGGGCTAAGGTTTGTATGTTGTTACATACCACTACAAGATGCCAACGGACAAGACGAAGCAATACATCATGCTCGAGAAGAAAGCCATCGAGGTTTATCTTGAGCATGGCTGCCTAGGCGTCGAGATATACAGGGATGCCAAAGATCCTAGAAGATGGATGGAGATAAACCGTTACAACGATAGGCAGCACTACAACGAGGTAATAGCCGCGGTGGATCAAGACCCGCGCATAAAACCCCTTTTCGAGGAGTTCATCAGCCTCTTCGATGAGGATGGAGACCAACCTATGAAGACCACATACTACAGGATGCTCTGAAAGGTACCAGTCGTAATTATAAATCCCCTCTGTATAGATTTCTCTGATTCTCCATGAGTGAGGACGCGCTCCCAGGCTACAGGGGAAAACTCAGGGATGCACTTGAGAAGGCAGGAACTAGAATTGGGGACTTGATTAAGGTAGATACAAAAAAGGGAGTCTATGAGGGCATTCTGATGCCTCGTTTAGAGGCCTCTGACGATTGGCATCTGGTGTTGAAGTTAATATCGGGATATAATATCGGTATAGCATTTGAAAACAGTGTAACTATTTCACGTCTTGGGCAGGCCGAAAAACCAATATTCAGGCCACCTCCGCTCCCAGAGGTAAAGCGAGGGCTCCAAAAAGTAAGCATTGTCAGCACTGGTGGTACTATCGCGAGTCGAGTCGACTATATCACAGGTGGAGTCCAGGCGGCTATCTCTTCTAGGGACTTATTTAGTATCGTACCAGAGCTCTCAGACATTGCTGTCGTGGACGCCAATATACTTTACAGCGTTTTCAGCGAGAACATCGAGCATGGGCACTGGTCTGGAATGGTGAAGAGGGTGGCTGACAAGATCGAAGGAGGAGCTCAAGGGGTCGTGATAACTCATGGAACAGACACTATGGGATACTCATCCGCTGCCTTAAGCTTCGCCCTAAGAAATCTCCCAGTTCCAGTCATCTTCGTCGGCTCCCAACGGAGTTCAGACAGGCCCAGTTCAGACGCCGCCACGAACCTTATCGGCGCTGTCACAGTAGCAGCCCATGCCCCCTTTGCTGAGGTGGTGCTTGGGATGCATGAGACCACCTCCGACACAACCATCGTGTACCACAGAGGAACCAAGGTGAGGAAATGCCATACCAGCTCAAGATACGCATTCCAATCTGTCAATTCCGATCCCTTAGCGAGGCTCATTAATGGCGAGGTTGAGATGCTTGTAGAGAAATTTCAGGAAAGAGCCGAGAGAGATCTCTTGATTAAGGACTCCTTCGAGAGTAAGGTAGCGCTCTTGAAGTTCCACCCGAATTTTGATCCCGAGGTCATCGACTGGTACGTGGATAGCGGCTACAAGGGTCTGATTCTAGAAGGCACCGGTTTGGGGCATGTGAGTACTCGACTGTATAAATCGTTGAAGAGGGCTGAAAAAGAAGGGTTGTTTCTTGGCATGACAAGCCAATGCATCTGGGGGAGGATCAACATGAACGTTTACGTCACTGGTAGGGAGCTACAGCAATTCGGCGTTACCCCCCTTGAGGACATGCTGCCAGAGACAGCCTTCGTCAAGCTAATGTGGAGCCTTGGAAATTCAGAGAACTTGGAAAGCACAAGAAGGTTGATGTTAACCAACATCGCTGGGGAGTACTCCGAACGAACTCTCTATGCAGGGGGATCATCTTGATGGACTATCAGAAAATAGGACTGAAGGTCGGCCTTGAAATCCATCAGGAGCTAGCTACCGAGCACAAGATGTTCTGTAAGTGCCCGCCGCTATTGTTCAGTGGAGAACCAGATTACACTTTTATTCGTCGCCTCCGTCCAAGCCAGAGTGAGTTAGGGAAAGTGGACCCTGCGGCCTTATTTGAGTCCATGAAGGGAATGACGATGGTTTATGAGGCGAATAGTGAGACCTCCTGCCTAGTGGAGATGGACGAGGAACCTCCGAGTCCATTGAACGAGGAAGCCATCGACATCAGCATGACCTTCGCCCTGATGACAGACTCTAAGCCGGTAGACGAGATACACGTAATGCGCAAAATAGTAGTGGATGGCTCCAACACTACAGGGTTCCAGAGGACCTGCGTGGTATCCTTGGGAGGACTGATAGACGTTGAAGGTAAACAATATAGACTTCAGCATATAGGACTCGAGGAGGACGCGGCGAGAAAGGTTTCTGAAAACGGACGAGTCGTACGCTACCGCATCGACAGACTCGGAATTCCCTTAATCGAGGTTACTACCGCACCAGATATCCATAGCCCAAAGGAGGCGGAAGATGTAGCTCTCACCATCGGAAGGATATTGAGGGCTACTGGTAAGGTTAGGAGGGGACTGGGATCCATCCGGCAGGACGTGAATATCTCAATCAATCGAGGAGCCCTCATAGAGATTAAGGGTGTTCAGGAATTAGGCCTCATCTCGAAGGTCGTTGAGTATGAAGTCCAGAGGCAAATGAGGTTGATTGAGCTGGTCTCTGAGTTGAAGAAGCGTAGGATGACGAGGGAAGACCTTCAAGAAGAGATAATAGACGTATCAGAGGTTTTCGAGGAGACGAAGAGCCGCATCATAAGGAACGCATTAAAGAAAGGGGATCGCGTCCTCGCCATCAAGCTCACAAAGTTCTCAGGAGTCTTAGGATTCGAGCTATGTCCTAACCGGAGGCTGGGAACCGAGATGGCTGATCACGCGAAATACCACGCTGGTGTAAAGGGAATCTTCCACACGGATGAACTTCCCGCTTACCGGATTACCGATGAAGAGGTGAGTGCCCTGAAAAAAGCAGTTTCGGCCACAAGCACTGATGCAGTGGTTATAGTCGCAGACGAATTGGAGAAGTGCCAGCGGGCTCTAAATGCAGTTTTTCAAAGGGCATTGACGACCATAGATGGAGTTCCCAAGGAGACAAGATCAGCCGATCCCGATGGTACAACCCATTTCACGAGGCCTCGTCCAGGTGCCGCACGGATGTACCCTGAGACAGATATGGTATCTACAGTCATCACCCAAGAGCGGCTTGACAGGTTGCGATCCATCCTGCCTGAGATGCCCGATGAAAGGCTAGAGAGATTACAGAGATATTATGGTATAAACGAGAAACTCGCTAGGCAGATAAGCGACTCCGAGTATATAGGGGTCTTCGAGAGAATCACTGGATCTATGAAGGTTGATCCTACTCTCCTTGCCGTGACTCTGACGGAGACATTCAAGAGCCTTGAGAGGGATGGCGTTCAAGTCTTGAACCTCGGTGATGAAGCTATAAAAGGAGTTTTTTCACTCATCGTATCGGGAAAGACTGTAAAGGAGTCACTACCGGAGATATTCACATGGCTTGCTGAAAACACAGCCAAACACCCTGAAGAGGCATTAAAAGCTCTCAGACTCGAAATGTTCACCCAGAAAGAATTGAGGGGTATAGCCGAGGCCAAGGTCAGAACTTACAAGGAAATGGTGGAGCGTATGGGTTATAGAGCCATGGGCCCTCTCATGGGTATGATGATGAGCGAGGTTAGAGGGAGAGCAGATGCAAGGGATGTCCAGAAGCTGCTACGAGAGCTGCTATCAGCTCATGTCAAAGAATAATGTATTATACTATAATCCCAATAATTATTACGGGATATAACGTCCCGTTGTGATGTAATGGAACGACTCCCTTTTCGTCTTCGGGTCCGAATTGGCGAAATGGAGGTGGAGCTCGGTGGTGAGAAATCCGAGGTCCTATCGACGCTCAATGAATTAAGAGATATTATTGGGAAAGTTAACTCAGCCTTCAACAACCAGGTCGAGACTAAAACCCTGAATTTAGAACGACCCAAAGAAGAGCCAAAGGTCCTCGACTATCCAAAAATTACCAGGACTAATCAATGTGGTGAAGCGGTGATCAGCCTTCTTTCAACTGACTGGGGAAAGACGCCTAGAACTATTGGCGAACTCCGGGAGGCGATGGAGGCAAATGCTATTTTCTTCCCAAAGACAACCCTTTCGGGAGTGCTGGTCTGGCTTGTAAAGAAGGGTGAGTTGAGACGGTGGAAGGATAAAAAGCGGGGTTATATGTATGTCGTCAACGAGCCGGAGGCTGAGTGATGCCCCAGATCACCATCACCATCAACACGCCATTTGGGGAGATCAGGCTAAGCGGAGAGTCCCCTGACGAAGTGCTCAAAGTCTTAGAGACCATGGACCAGAAGTTTATCGGAGAGATAACTGAGAGGGTATCGGACCTCCTAGCGACACAGGCTAAGAATAACCTTAAGGGTATAGTAGAGATTGGTAGGGATGGACCAGTCATCGTAACTAAAAAGAAGATTTCCCACTACGTGGCGATCGGCCTTATCCTCTATTGCTTGAGGGATCACCAGGCAAGTTCCAGGGAGATAACACGCCGTCTGACTGCAAGCGGAAAGAAGGTCACAGTCCCTGCGAGACTCCACGAGATGAGGCGCCGCGGACATATCTTTAAGCCGGTTGACAGAGCACCGTACTACAAGCTATCGACAAAAGGAGTTAAATGGATTGAGGAGGAAGTCCTCCCCCCGCTGAAGAAGAAGTAGACTATTTCCCCCTCTTATCTAATCTATCCATGAGATCAGTTACAGAGAGTAAAATTCCTAGAAGGATCTGGTTACTGTCACAAGTGTAAGAGCGCCGCCCGAACGACACCCTCTGTATTAAACCTCTGTTGAACAGCTTGGCGATAGCTCTCTCCGTTGCCTTCTGGGTAAGGTCAAGATTAGCGGCTATCTCTTTGACGGTCCACGACTTTCCGGTACCCAATAGATACAGGAAAACCTTGTACTGGCTCGGTGCTTTACTCAGTTTGCGGATGGCATCCATCTTCTTGTTTAATTCTTCTACTTGTTCCCCCGACATTTTAATTACCTAATTTCTTATGGATATCTCGATATAGTTTCATGAGAATATCATAGGGATTCACTGTAGAAAGGTATCCATGAGGTGTCACCTCTACCAATCCAGCGTTCTTCAGCTCGGCCAACCTGGCCCTGACAGTTGACGGATTCTCATTAACCTTTTCAGCAATCTCTGAAGGCTTTAAAGCTGAATCTTTGAAGGAGAGAAAGCACAGGACCTTGAATGCTGAAGTCTCCAAGTTTAGGGCTTCTAGCTTCTCCAAGTTCATAGACATCGAGCTACCGCTCCAAATGATCAGTAAGGAGGACTGACAGGATTGGTCCGATTTTGTACTTATAGATACCGCGTGAAATACGGTCTACCAACCCCTTGTTGTAGAGATTGAAGAGGGCAATGTTTACAGCATTAACTGTTAAGCCAAGTTCCTTGGCTATCTCTCTCGAAGACATTGATTCATTATGCTCGACTAGACACAGCAAGACTTGGCGTTGGCTTTCAGCCCGTTTAAGACTATCGAGCTCGCCAGATCCATCCATGCTCACTGGCCTCTCTGATTATTGTTTTCTCACGTAGTTTTCGTAGATGTGTGAGATTATATCTGTGAAAGCAATTTTAGAATGGTAAGAACCATCCCTTCCCTGGGTTACGAACTTCTTAGAGAGCAGAGCCCTTAATGATGGACGAACGGTACCTGGAGAGATACCTGTCTCCTCCGAAACCTGGCTTGGAGAGGCTGGACCTTTAAAGGCGAGGTATACAAGAACCTTGAACTGGCTATTGCCAGGGGATAACTCATCCAAAGCACGTTCCAAAACCTTCGACATTAATGTCCACCTAATTTTTCGTCTTCCCCAAAGCTGCTATCCTATAGATAAGATGTTTAATTAAACTTGAGTAGTATGGGTTATAACTGCTAAAGCCTTCACGACTAAGAAGCTCCTCCTCATTGAGCTTTTCGTATATCGTCTTGATTGAGTTATATTTCGCCTTAAGATTCTCAACTATATCTCTTTGAATAAACTTTCGTTCCTTGAGATTTTCTCTACATAAAGGCTCCCTAAGGATATACGGGTCGATCATTTTATGCGCATTTTACTCTCTCAATCTTCTTATTAACTTTACTTTTTGTTGCAAGATTCTCATCTTTAAATTTTAGAGCGCAATAATTTCTTTATTTATATATAAAATGGCTTTTTTCGGAAATTACGCTCGGTTTGATCATAGGATTTAAATATCTAAGAAAAAAACTGTTGTATGTAAGTGTTGTTCTCTGGGGTTGGAGTGAGTGCTCAAGTTTCAGGAGAGGGTCGTCGACGAAGAATACGATCTTGAGACTCGAGTACCAAACCTCTATCTGTCTATCAGGAACCTGCTTTTAGAAGAGGTCTACTCTGATGTCAATGAGTGTTCACCACTCGTTATGGAATTGTCCAAAAAAATGAGAAAGAGCCTTGACATCTATGAGATGCAGAAAAGGGAGCCGTATACCAGAGTCTCAGGTGCGGATGCAGGAAGCCAGATTTTGCCTCTTGCATTTAGGAAATATGCTGTTATAAGCGCCTTAGTCTATTCACTTCCGACGGGCAGCCGATACTTCCTGAAGCCAGAAGCCTTTTCATTTCCTCATAAAGTGGCAGGGCATAGGATTCAGAGCATCGTAAATGTGAGACGGGAAGCTAAACTCTATGAGACCGCATGCCGCTTCATCGAGAAAAACGTTGAGGTGGAGCTTATACTTGTTGATGGTCCTCTGGCCTTCAGCAATTGGTGGAGCACCGCAGGGAAAGAGGAAGACAAGCAGAGGCTTGTATATGCCGTTAATCGCCTTCTTAATCTCTGCATGGAGCGCGGAACATCTGTCGCAGGTATAGTTAAGCGCCCTTCAGCGAGGTACCTGTTATATGAGATGGGCTTACAAGGTGAGACGGATCTGTCGGATTCGTTTCTGATGTTACATACACTAAGGTCAGGTGAGAGGACAGGCGTTTTCTCTCCACGCTCTGCCATCAGGAAGGCTCAGAGATCCGCTCCTTTTATGGATGCAATCGATAGTCCAGTATACTCGTTCTATTGTAGGTTCTCTAAGGAGTGGTCGATCCCTCCCCTGAGGATCGACCTTCCTGCTTTCGTTCTTGGGGAGGTCGAGGAAATAGCTGATTTCTGCTATGGCTCCAGTTATAGGAAAGGTATACCGATGCCAATCATCAGGGCCGATGAGGAGGTGCGGATATCGAAGCGATTCATCAGTGAGGTTTACCACGATATTCTGGGTAAGGTCATTAAAAGTAGGTGGGCCATAACCAACCTAGCGCCAATGTGGGGTGAGGGGGCTTGGATGGGGGCTTGACAGTCGGATACACATACAGCGAGACGGGTGAGTATAGGCTTGATGAGATCACATTCGTTTTAAGAAATGGGAATGAGATGGCTAAAGGAAACCTAATCTACGTTAAACACCCTAAGAAAGGTTTGCCTGTTGTATATCAAGTCACTAAGGTGTACCCTCATAAGAGGGTTCGAGATTACGAGGAGTCCCTGTTGAAGGAGGGGCATATTATCGACGACCCCGATGATATAACTATACATGTGACAGCGTATCAGTGGGGTTGGATTGATGAAGACGGCAGCCTTAGGCCGCTCAGATACCCCCTCACACCAAATACCCCTGTATACTGTGCGGAAAGGGAGGTTATAGCTAATTTCACGAAGCCGAACGGGGACTGGAAGCTTCTGTTGGGCACAGATCCTAGTTCAGACTTGGATGTTGAGCTGGGGGTTTACCCACTCATCAGACAGAGCTGCCTCATCTGCGGAGCGGTGGGAACAGGTAAGACAACGACGGCTGTCTCTATGGTGGCAAGAGCAGCCAGCCTAAACCCTCCGGTAAGATTTTTCATCGTCGACAAGGACGGCGAGTATACAAGTTTAATCGAGAGGCTGGGCTCCGAGAAGGCGCTCAAGGTTCCTTGGGAGCGTTTCTACCAGCCTTCAGCAATCCCTTGGGAGGATTACTTCGCCGAGTTTGGGTGGCAGAAGACTTGGTGGAATGCAAAGATACTCGTGAAGGCTCTAAAGATACTATACGCTCAGGCTTCACCAGTGACCAAGCAGGACCTTAGACGTGCCGTTGGTTACGTCGCACAAAGTTCCCTGGGATTCCAAAAGAAGGAGGAGGAATACGAGGGTTACAGGCAACAGGTTCTCAACGCTATAAATGGATCGAAGCTGATACCCGAAGGAAATATGAAGCCATTGGATCCGGTGGAGTTGTTGAAAGATAGATACGTGGTCATCATGGACATCTCTAAGGGCAAAGATACATGGGCTCAGAAGCACCTCGTCGTCGCCCAAGTTCTCAGGAGGATATTCAATGAGGCTTTAGAAAACCGGAGGTTTGGCTGCGTCATCGTCTTGGAGGAGGCCATGTATTACGCGCCACAGCGAGGTGTGTTCGAGATCGGGGAGAGGGAGAGCCGTAAAAGGCTTCTTGCTTTGGTTAAAGAGATCGCTACAAATGGCGGTCGAAACGGCGTAGGGCTATGGATAGTAACACAACGACTTGCGACAGTTGAAAAAACAGTCGTCACTCAATGCGCCAACAACGTTATCTGTCATAGCCTCGAGGATCTTGACAAGCAGCGTCTGGCTGAGATCGTGGGAGAGGAATTCGCGAGCCTCATTGGAGACCTCCCTCAAGGTGAGGCAATAGTGAAGGGCACTTCCTTGAAGTGCAGGTTCCCGATCTGGGTGAAGGTAATACCAGAGGTCTTTCCGGCGTCCACAATGACGACCCCAATGAGCCGATTCATCCACATGGAACTTAACTCAAAGCAAGAAGCAGGAATACCTGTAATTATATCAGATGATTGATGACAGCAGAGGACAATTAAATTTTCAAGGCTTTGGCGACCGAGACCTCAGCCAAACGGCCCGCCACGTGGATAGGGGCGTCGCCCAGAAGGCGATCCAAACGCCTTGACGCGAGGCAAGGATAGATCTGTACAAGGATACTGGCTTTCTTGCTGGCCTCATTTGCACCTATTCCCCTAAGCTTCTCTGCCATGAGCCAAGTTGAGCCACAAGGAGCTCCACGTATTACCACCACTTCATCTACGACGCCCTCCGAGACCCTGATTTCTAGAAGGGGGGCACCGAAAAACCTCGTAAACTCGTCTATAGGTCGCACCCCAACAGGCAGGAGGGAGCAGAAGGGCCTTGGGTAGAAAGAGGTAACACCCATTTCATCAAGCTCTGATTTAATCTGATTCTCCAATCCTTTGGGCAGCCAGGAAGGGTCGTCTATAGGGCATATAACAGCATGAGCCTTAATTCTCCTGATGACCGCCGGGAGTAAAGAGAAGACGGATGGATACTCACCGAGATACAGCACCAGATCCCATTCACCATCGAGTGAGATAGTCTCCATAAGTTTCTCAGGTTCCTCCACGATGGGTGGGAGGTTTCTAGGTAGTCTTCTACCATCTATCTCCCATTCACGAGGGGCTCTTAACCTAATATTATCTAGGATACGCTCACCGTAATCACATTGCGTGAAAACTAGTAGTCTCAAGATCCCCCCCGTCTACATCCTCTACACTAAGATATTAACAATTTAAGGCTCCTTGAATTGTTTATTAATATCAAGACTAAGTGGTACAGGATGAGCAGCAGGCGTCTTTATCCAAAAAAACCTATGGTTGGTGTTGGTATTCTCATAGAAAACAATGGAAGGTACCTCCTGATCAAACGTGCGGCCGAACCGGACAAGGGCCTCTGGTCTATTCCCGGAGGGATGGTTGAGATAGGTGAGAGAACCCACGACGCAGCCCGGAGGGAGGCAAAGGAGGAGACCGGACTAGATGTAGAGATCGTTAAGGTATTGGATGTCGTCGACAAGATCATCCTCGATCAGACCGGCCGAATAAAGTTCCACTACGTGATAGTCGACTATCTCGGAAATTTAAAGGGTGGATCACTTAAAGCGGCTTCCGATGCATTGGACGCCCGCTGGGTCACAAAGCGGGAGTTCAGAGAGAAGGATATATCACCCACCCTTGTGGAGCTGCTGAAAAAAGTAGGCTTATATCAATAGGGCTGAAGTCTTAGCTTCCAACGCCGCTGAGACCGCAGATGGTGCAGGCCAGCCATGTATATACTTTCACCGAGTTAAGGTAGTCTTCTATCCTGACATGATCCTGATGAGTATGTGCGAACCTTTCTTCACCTGGTCCGAATCCAAAAACAGGTAACCCGCGCCAAGCGTAAAACCTACCATCAGTAGCGAACCGCCAAGTACCAACTTTAGGTCCTTTTCCGAGAACCTCTGACACGGCCTTTATAGCCTTCCCTATAACCGGGAACTCTTCGGGATCCGTGTAGTATCCTGAAAAATGCATCCGGGCTTCTCTTGGTACTATATGTGCTATAAACTCATCGTCTTCGTTCTTCAGGCATGTGATTAACTCTTCAATGGATTCATTTAGCTTCTGGACTGAAAAATTGGGATTGTATCTGCAGTCGAGAGTAACCAAGCACTCCTCTGGGACGACGTTTGATGCGTCTGGTTTTACTAATATTCTAATGGCAGTCAAAGTTGTCTTTCCGTATAATGGGTGATCGGGTAGGTTTGGGACCAAATCGGACCTTATCTTATTGATGAGGTCCGTGGCCTTGTATAGTGCATTGATGCCCCTCTCGGGGGCACTGGCGTGGCAACTCCTCCCTTTAACCACGACTTCAGCCTTTGTACTCCCCCGATGACCTAATGCGACTTCCATGTTCGTCGCCTCCCCTATGATCACAAAGTCTCCTAAGAATTGAGATTGTTCAATTGTGGCAACTGTGCCCGCCCCTCCGATCTCCTCCTGGGAGACTGCAGCTACTTTAAAATCCCCAGCCAGCTTAATCCCCAGATCATTGAGGAGGCTCCCCGCAATGACCATAGCTGCGACGGAGGCCTTCATATCTGAGGCACCCCTTCCATATACTGCCTTACCATCAACACCATACATGGCACCCTCCGTTATCTCTCCAGAATAAGGATTAACCATGTCTCCGACAGGAACGTGATCGATGTGCCCATTGAAGAGGATGCTTCGCCCGTTTCCAACACCCTCTATCGTACCCATAACATCATGTAGGCTGTCCACATACACCGAGTCGAAGCCCGCCCATCTCATCTTATCGGCTATTACCTGGGCCACTTCGGCTTCATTCAGGCTGATGCTAGGGGTTCTTACAAGTTCTTGGAGAAAGGAAACAGCTTCCTCACAGTGTTCATCCACATATTCGGATATAGCGTTAAGCATCTGATATTCACTCATGAATTGTGCCCTATCAGCTTTTTAACTCATTTCGCGATGGATGTAATGATAAACATGGTTGATGCTTCTAATTTCAATGGAAGAGATATCATATCGATGAGGTGTTTCAACCGAGAGGAACTCGATTTCATTCTCGGCACCGCTACAGACATGATGCCATTGGTTGAAAAGGGCTCAGATCTTCTGAGTGGGAAGGTGCTGGCAACATTATTCTTTGAGCCAAGTACAAGGACGCGCCTCAGCTTCGAGTCATCGATGTGTCGGCTCGGTGGCAGTGTCATCGGCTTCGCTGAGCCGAAGGTTTCTTCGGTGGCTAAGGGAGAGACCTTATCAGACACCATCAAGACGGTGGAGAACTATTGCGACGTGATCGCGATGCGCCATCCATCGGAGGATGCAGCCATCGTGGCGGCCAAGGCGGCCTCAATACCAGTCATAAATGGTGGTTCCGGGCCATGGGAGCACCCCACCCAAGCATGCTTAGACCTTCACACCATCATAACTGCAAAAGGCAGCATCGATGGCTTGACGATAGCGCTTGTGGGCGACCTGCTGTATGGTCGAACCGTACACTCTCTAGCTGTAGCCTTAAGGAATTTCGACGTGAAAGTATATTTTGTGTCACCTGATCAACTCAGGATGAGGGACGATGTGATCAGAGATGTAAAGGGTAAGCTCGACTACGAGGAAAGAAGTGATCTAAAAGAATTGTTGCCCCAGCTGGATATCCTATATGCCACTAGGGTCCAGAAGGAGCGCTTCTCCGACTTAGCTGACTACGAGAAGATGAAGAACGCCTATTTGATAAACGGAGAATTCCTTCGCTCTGCGAAGCAGGACCTGAAGGTAATGCATCCTCTTCCTAGGATCACGGAGATCTCACCAGATGTCGACGAAACTCCCTATGCTCTATACTTCAAGCAGGTCAAACACGGCATCTACACGAGAATGGCTCTCATAGCCCTTGTTCTGGGCGTCCTCTAAGGGCCGTTCTCGTTTCTGAGGAACAGGTTTCTTAACCGATTCCAGCGACTCTCCTCCTCTTCACTTCGTAAGATGGTCGACTTTCTCGTATAGGCGTCTGGTGTCTCGTAAAAGAAGATCTTATGGGAGCCCACCGTATAATGAGGCGGGTTATCTACCTTTCTCGTAGTCCAACCGTTAATAGGGAAATCGTGGCTAATAACACGAGCTCCCTGTCCAAGCTCCTCTTCAAGTTTAGGCTTCAGCTTCGAGTTGCCAGAGGTTGTTAAGTATAGGGTTATCAATGTTGCAGGAGATAAATCGGCGAGGAAAAAATTGCCGTTTATGACCTCGATTCGATCTCCCAAATCCCGTTCATCAATGTTTGCCTGCAATGAACCGCACATAGTGGGATTCAACTCGTAGCCTACCGCCTTCTTTACGCTAAACTCCTCGACAGCTGTAAACAGGATCCTCCCGTCCCCGCAACCGAGGTCATAAACAACGTCATCCGGACCTGCGCCAGCGATTTTCAACATATTCTTTACAACAATTAATGGAGAGGGAACGTACGGCGCAACGCTAAATGGGACATCACCCCATCCTAAACGAGGTCTATTCCTCCTCAGGGGTTCTACTCTAGGCCTCTCTCGGCGTAGATCTCTGGACATTGGATAAACCTACCTACAGGAATCTAATTACGTTTTTGTAGGTCGTAACCCTCATTAGCCTGTGATCGGTGATCCAACATGGTGGTCAGAATGGAACTAAAAGTCGTAAAGATGGAAACCCCAGAGGATTGCAACTTGATCCTTGGCCAGAGCCATTTCATCAAGACAGTTGAGGATATATACGAGGCTATGACGACCTCGACGCCGACGGTCAAGTTTGGCCTAGCTTTCTGCGAGTCCTCCGGTGAACGCCTAGTAAGGGTTGAGGGAAATGATAATGATCTGAGAAAAGTTGCTTCCGAAAACGCCTTAAAACTTGCATGTGGCCATTCCTTTTTAGTCTTAATGAAGAATGCATACCCGATAAATGTTCTGAACCAGTTGAAAATTGTACCAGAGATTTGTACTTTATATGCGGCCACAGCAAATCCTATAGAGGTTATAATCGCAGAGACCGAGCAGGGTCGCGGTATCTTAGGCGTAATAGACGGGCATACTCCTCTCGGTGTTGAAGATGAAACGGGAGTTAGCTGGCGGAAGGATATACTCAGGAAGTTCGGCTATAAAACCTGAGACATCCTACTTGACCAACCTGTATTATAAAAATGTGTAACTTGAATAAAGAAATGAGAGGAATTCAAAGGATCTATTAAGTGAAGTTCTTAATAATTAAGTCAAGTCATTAAGGACCCTCTTGATCTCGTCTTTTATCTCATCAAAGCCCAACTCACCACTGATCTCCCTGGTCTTCCCCATCTTGTCGTAACGTTCTAGAATCGGATACGTCTGTTCCTCATAGACTTTTAGACGGTGGTTTATAATCTCGTTCTTGTCGTCTTCCCGCTGAATGAGCGTTTCACCGCAAACATCACATATACCAAGTTTCTTTGGAGGCTTGTCTTTAATGTGATAGATGGCCCCACAGGTGGGACAGATACTTCGGAGGGAGAGTCTACCCACTATAGTATCAGCACTAGCAATGACGTTGAGGACGGCATCTATCTCCACTCCTATTTCCTTTAGTATTGTGTCGAGGGCTTGGGCCTGAGGCAAATTTCTTGGAAAGCCATCTAGAACGAAGCCATCCTTGACATCGGGCCTCTTCAACCGCTCTTTGACTATTCCGATAACGATGTCATCCTTGACGAGTTCGCCACGCTTCATATATATATCGGCCAACTTTCCCATCTCGGTACCATTTGCGACCGCCTCCCTGAGCATATCCCCTGTGGCTATGACAGGTAGCTTATAGACTTCACCGATGATCTTTGCTCTTGTCCCCTTACCTGAGCCTGGTGGTCCTAGTACTACGATCCTCATCTCTTATGCACCTCGGGTTCTGGTTGTGGGATGATAATAAGTGTAATAACTATTTCGATGGGTTTACTAAACCATTTGATAGTAAAGATCTATAAGGTGGAGTATTTGGAGTCTTATTACAGGCCATTTATGACGACTGGGTTGATCCTCATCTTGCTGGGCCTCTTATTTGTTTTAATCCCGATACTGGCACACTACCTCCCATCCATCGAGAAAGTGCCTTGGTATATTATATGGATTTATAAAAGAGACGGATTCTACTTTGCTACATCACCACTTCTCATAGTGTTTTCCATTCTCTCTATAGTTGTTAACTTACTCAGTCGCAAGGGGAACGTATAAGACTATTAAAATACTCGGGCGCTCGCAATCAAGTTTAGAATATAATTAAATCATCCTTTACAATGTCAGCGCGTGAAAAGTTACTTGCAATAAGAACTGAAGCTGATATAATAAGCGTGAGAAAATTAATAGCTGCGGGCTACGTACGCAACGTATTTAGGATTGTCGCCACAGACTATGCATGGTCCTGAGGGTCTCTCGTTCTCCTTCCAGCGGGTGCCCCTAACTTCGCCTGCTACTTGATCTTTTATCTCGAAGGCACAGTGAGGGTCTCCGCACCAGTTAACCCTGACGATCTTCCTCTTGTCCATAAGGTCCATCAGCTCACCTATATTTCTGGCGTCGGTAAGCTCCCCGTGAAGCCGCTTCAAGCTCCTTGCTTTGAGGTTCTCGTATATAGAAGAGAAGAGTTTACCGATATCCTTGACGAGGTCTCCGAACTTGGCTTTGCTTCTCTCCTTAGTATCTCTCCGGACCAAGGTCACCGTCCTACTATCAGTTTCTCTTGGGCCCACCTCGATCCTAACAGGCACTCCGAACATCTCCCATTTATAATACTTCTCTCCAGGCCGGAGTCTGTTGTCATCGTCCAATACCACTCGGACATCTTCAGCCTTGAGCTGTTTCTCGACCTCCTTGGCGTAGCTTAACACTTCTTCCTCCCTGCCCTTAAAGGGAATAGGCACGATGACAACCTGTTTTGGGGCGACTACCGGCGGTAGCACCAAACCGTTGTCGTCTCCGTGGTGGGCTATCAAGGCTGCCAAAGCCCTGCCCATGCCCAATCCGTAGCATGTGGTCGAGGTAAATCTTTGGTTTCCATCTTCATCCTCGTAAGTTAACTCGAAGGCCTTGGCGAAGTTCTCACCGAGTTGGTGGACTGTGCCTATCTGATTGACTCTCCCATCTGGGTTCCACGTGTCGAAGGCTAGGCTGTATTCAGCCCCAGCGAATTTGTCAAATTCTGGACGCTTCATTATAAGATAGCTGAGGCCAAGGGCATCATATACCTCACGATATATTCTGACCCCTTCTTCCACCTGTCTCTCGGCGTCCTCGTAATCGACATGGGCCGTGTGGGCTTCATTCCACAAGAACTCACGGCCTCTGAAGAGAGGCCTAGTAGACTTGGTCTCGTACCTATAGACATTGCATGTCTGATGCATCCTCAGGGGTAGGTCCGCGTGGGACCTGATCCAGATCTTGAACATCGGATAGATGGCTGTCTCCGATGTAGGTCTCAGCAGTAGCCTCCTCTCCAGCTCATTATCCCCTGCCTGGGTTATCCAGAAGACCTCTGCGGCGAAGCCCTCTATATGGTCCGCCTCCCTCTGGAATGCGTCCTCAGGGATCACGACGGGAAACTGCATTGGCTGGTGTTCGGCTTCCTCCAGCTTCTCCTCTAGCATCTGGTAGATACGCTTCGCGATGCTGTAGCCCCAGCCCATGTAGACGGTGAAACCCTTAACGGGGTACCGGTCGTCGGCAATCTGAGCCTCCAGCAACAACTCGTCGTACCACTCGCTGAAATTTGTGAACTTCTTATCTACCTTGCCTTCCTTCTCACTCATTACAACTTACCTCCTCGTTTCTCCGAGAAAGATCAAGTATCCCCATTTCTACTAAGTTAGAATATGTAGTTGAAGAGGGCTTATCCAAGCGGAATAAATTCACCCATCTTAATCTCGTATTCATATGACCTACTAAATATAATCCTACCGTTTGTCGTGTGACTCAAAGTCTTTTTAGATATAGATCAGGGGATCACGTCGTTTTTAACGGCATAGCTGCAAGGAACCGATTGAGGTCAAAAAAGCTTGGTCGAAGCGTGTTTTTATATTTTGTAGGTTATTTTCTAATGTATACAATTGAAGATATTGGATATTTTTTCCACAGCTACAGAGGGATTACGGGAGAGGAAGTTCAGGTTTGCCCTCAATCTGATAGGGATATTAATAGGATGCGCCGCCGTCACCGGTCTCATATCAATCACCCAAGGACTAGGAGACGAGGTCGGTGGACAACTGGAAATATTCGGCCCCACGAACATCATGGTAATCCCAGGAAGGATACAAAGTCAGGGTATAATCCTCCAAACATTTCGCTGGAGGGACCTTGAGGTTATCGACACTGTGCCTCACATCGATGTTGCTACGCCTATAATCGGTGATAAATACTGCTATTACGAAGTGAGAGGGGAGAGATATTTTGCTATTGTCTACGGCGTCATGCCGGAGTATTTTGATATCTTCAAGAGCTACAAGGTCGAGCAGGGTAGAGCGCTTGCACGGTCGGATCGGGCCGCGGCGGTCATCGGTTCATTAGTTGCCAAGCCCCGGGGCGAGGATGAGCCGATCATCGAGTTGGGTGAGAGGATCAGGATTGAGGTCAAGGTTGGGGAAGAGACAAGGGAGATGATATTCAGGGTAGTTGGCATACTTGAAGAGATCGGCGGCACCTTCGGCTCTGAGGATGATAGTTCAATCACTATCCCATTTAGGGTGTGCCAGCAGCTCTATGAAGTCGGAGGCGAGTTCGAATACATTGCAGCTTCTGTCGATGAGATGGAGAACGTGGACTTTGCTAAAGAGGAAATAAAGGACAAGATGGGGGATTCCGTCACCGTGATGTCCTATGAGACTATTCAGGATCTAGTGGCTCAAGTCCTAGGGATGATTGAGGCTGTGCTCGGTGGGATTGCCGCAATCAGCCTAGTCGTGGCGGGGGTGGGCATCATAAACACGATGACCATCAGCGTGATGGAGAGGACCCGTGAAATAGGAGTGCTTAAGGCAATAGGAGCGAAGAGCAATGAGGTTCTATTACTATTCCTTTCCGAGGCGTTGGTCACTGGCTTTTTCGGTGGAATATTGGGAAGCATAGTGGGGTTCCTTCTCAGCAATATCATTGGGAACTACATTAACATGCCTGTTTCCACATCCTTTGACCTCGCACTCGGCGTCACATGCTTCGCGGTTTTAACCAGCGCTTTGTCCGGGCTATACCCCGCCTGGAGGGCCGCCAACCTAAATCCGGTGGACGCTCTTAGATACGAGTGAGGTTCACAATTTTCCCAATATTCAGCTTCGATGATTGGTGATGGAAATGTCGTTTAAAAATGATACATTAGGTAGGTAATATCCTGGAGAAATTACTTAATACTGCTAACTCAGCTCAGGCGTTTTTACGATTGACCTTTCTGGTCTCTTAGGCTCCTTGACTCCAAATGCAAACACGAAGGCGCCGAGGATCCCTAATACAAGCGAGATGTAGAACGGAAACTGTGGGCTGATGGCCTGCCAGAGGTACCCTCCAACTATCGATGAGGGGGTGGCCACGAGGCCAGATACCGTCCCGATAGTGCCCATAACAGTACCCCGCTTCTCACGTGGAACTAGGTCTGCGATGAGTGCGTTCCAAGCTGGTCCACCAGCGTACATTCCTCCCCCTCCAAGGGCGTTGCCTATGGAGTTTACAAACTGAATGGCGAAGTACTGGGTGAAGTCAGTGGCTATCGTGACTCCAGCTGTCATTATAGGTGATACAATTCTCGATACGAGGATCATCGGCTTACGACCGAAGCGATCGGACATCATACCCCCGGGCATAGCCAATATTGCCGCTATAATTCCACCAGTAGTCTGAACGATTCCCAGCTGGGTATTTGATAAGCCAATTATCTCCACAGCATAGATGGACATGAAGTCCCAGACCATCCTCATCCCGAAACTGCCCAGTATTGCTACAGTGACCATGACCCAGATAGTGCGTGGGAGATCGAAGGTGTTTCTAATCTTCTGAGTAAAATTAGTTTTCTCCAGAGCATTCGCCTTTGCTATAGAATTGTTATCAACGTCGAGGGTCTCGGTTAAAACCTTCCACCTAGCATATGTTACTATGAGATTCGTGAATAATGAGACTATAAGGAAAATCCTGACGCCCTCCTTGTAACCGAAGTTATCCATCAATACCCCGCCGATGATTGGGCCAAATATCTGGGGCGAAGACGTGATGGTTCTGTAGGCCCCGTATCCGGCGCCCCTCTCCTCCTCGGGTATTGAGTCGGCGATGATGGCATTGAATGCAGGCATATAGATACTGGTTGCACCGCTTACGAGAAGAGCAGGGATAACCTGCGTCCAGTGGGTCGCCCAAAGGTAGATGAGGGGAGGTATGAACCTTAAGGCGGTACCATAGATGATGATCTTCCTCCGACCAAACCTGTCGGCGAGGAGCCCCCCAGGCAGCTGGAATAGTAGCCTCTCAGAGGACGCGATGGTCGATAGAAGTCCCACTGCCGCGATACTAGCCTTCAACTCATTTGTTAAATAGAGCCCCCAGAATGGACGCCACCCCATATCGGTAATACTGATCATGGATGTTGTTATCGAAATGATGAGTATGTTTTTGTTGGAGAAAACATCCTTTGCTACCCGGATGAACTCGTTAGCCACAGAATTCTTCTCCTTTAGAGTCTGGACGAAATGTAATTAGTCAGATTTAATGTTTACTGTCCAACCAAGTATTGGATACGGTTCCGATCATAGCTAAATGAGCCATTAAACTCCTAGCCAGATGTTGAGATGTCTTATTTAATCCTGTATACTTTTATTCGCAGCGACTCTGGTTAAAAAGAGCGGGATGAAAGTCATCCTTATCGTGAGGGATGGATGGGGCTACACGGAGGAGATAAAAGGAAATGCAGCGTATCTAGCCTACACCCCTAATAATGACAAGTATATGGCGACTTACCCATGGACTTTGTTGAAGTGTACGGGCAACGCAATTGGCGTTCCCGAGGGAACCCAAGGGGGTAGCGAGCCTGGGCACTTGACTATGGGGGCGGGTAGGGTAGTCTGGCAGCCTTTAGAGGAGATTAATCGAGGTATCAAGGACTCCAGCTTCTTCATAAACTCCGAACTTCTAGAAGCAGTAAGATTACCGAAGAGAAGATGCTCGAAGCTCCATTTGATGGGCCTCCACAGCGATGAGGGGATTCACGGGACGACCCGACACCTCTATGCGCTCCTTGAACTGGCCAAGAGAGAGGGTTTAAAAGATGTCTTCATTCACTGCTTCTTGGACGGTCGGGACGTCCCTGAGAGGAGCGCTAAGGAGTATCTAAAGGAGACATTGAAGCAGGCAAAGGAGAAGGGCGTTGGTAGAGTAGCCTCCATGGTAGGGAGGTACTATGCCATGGACAGGGACACCAATTGGGATAGAACCGAGAAAGCATACAACCTCCTCACCCTCGGCAAAGGTAATAAAGAGAGGAATGTCCTTCACGCGATAGACCATGCATATAAGAGAACTGACGATACAGACTACTATCTGGAGCCCATTGTCATAATAGGCGAGGACAGAAAACCCATCGCCACAATAGATGACGGCGACTCCGTAATATTCTGGAATTTCCGCTCCGATAGAGCACGCCAGATAACCTATGCCCTCACACAGCCAGATTTTAATGATTTTAAAAGGCGAAAAATTCCAGCAATTACATTCACCTGTATGAGCGTATACGATAATCGCATTGACCTACCCGTCGCCTATCCCCAGAGAGAGGTGCTTAACAACTTGGGTAAGGTCCTGAGCGACCACAGATTTAAACAGCTGAGGATCGCTGAGACCGAGAAATACGCGCATGTTACCTACTTCTTCAACAGCCAGGTCGAGGATCCCTACCCCGGCGAAGACCGGATATTGGTCCCCAGCCCCAAGGTACCCAGCTACGAGGACAAACCTGAGATGAGCGCCTACGAGATAACAGGGAAGCTCCTACCCCGAATCAAAGGAGGCGAATACGGTTTTATCCTCGTCAACTATGCAAACGGCGACCTCGTCGGCCACTCAGCAAACCTAGACGCGGGTATAAAGGCCTGCGAAGCCGTTGACGAATGCGTCGGTCGAGTGGTCGAATCAGGTCTCAAGGAGAGCTACATCGTACTTCTGACTGGGGACCACGGGAACATCGAGACGATGTTCTATCCTAACGGCGAACCTAACCCGGCCCACGGTATCAACCCGGTTCCCTTCATATTGATAAGCGAAAAGCCTGAATTGAAGAAGGCCAAACTCCGCGATGAACTGGGACTCAGCAGCATCGCTCCTACAATCCTCGAACTCGTAAGTCTTGAGAAACCTCCCGAGATGACGGGGAGCTGCATAATTGAAGTCTGGTCTTAGTAATGTGACTCATAGATCTTCTATGTCCTCAGTACAGCACTATGTTCGAAAGTCTTATCACCATTCAGAATCATTTCCGGATATGCGAGCAACCTACCTGAGTAATATCCGTAGCATTAAGCCGTGAACGTGATGGGGATTATGCGAATCATTTTGTACGGAACGTTGATCATTAGAGGCCTTCAAGTCGTCAGCTTATTCAAGGTGACCTTATGATCAGAGAAGTAGGTTTTGACACTGGCAAGTACCTGACCGCTCAGGTCCATGAAATAAAGGAGCGCGTCTCTATCTTCGACAAGCTCTACCTTGAATTCGGGGGGAAGCTACGCTATGACAACCACGCATACCGTGTTCTTCCGGGGTATGAGCTTGACACGAAGGTCCAGATGCTACTTAGATTAGGCGATGACATAGAACTAGTTCACTGCATCAGCGCCAAGGACATAGAGGGGCGTAAGATCAGAAGGGATTTCGGCCTAACTTATGAGGACCAGATACTGAAGGATATTAACGATCTCAGAGAGCTAGGACTCGACGTCTCCGCAGTAGTTATCAATCGATTCAGCAACGAGAAAGCTGCGCTGAAGTTCAAGCAGAAGCTCGAGAATCGGGTTATTCGCGTCTTCATCCACTATGAGATACCAAATTACCTCAATAATCTCGACTACGTAGTTAGCGAAAAGGGATACGGAAGGCCTGAATATGTGGTGACCGAGAAGAAGATTATCGTCGTCACAGCTCCAGGTCCGGGAAGTGGGAAGATGTCCTTCTGTATGTCACAGATATTTCAAGACCGAAAGAACGGTATCAACTCCGGCTTCGCAAAGTTCGAGACCTTCCCTATATGGAACCTCGAACTAGACCACCCCGTTAATGTTGCCTACGAGGCTGCTACAGCGGATATAGGTGACTATAATATGGTCGATCCCTTTCACCTAGCGGCATACGGCGTCAGGTCTATCAACTACAACAGAGATGTGGAAAACTTCGCGATAATGAAGAAGATCATCGACAAAATGGTAGACAAGAGCGACCCCCTAGCCAGTTACAAGTCACCGACGGACATGGGGGTTAACACGGCAAAAGAAGGCATTGTTGACGATGAATTTGTCCGTGAGGCGAGTAAGCAGGAGATAGTAAGGCGTTTTTTCAGGTATAACAGAGAGTTCATCGAGGGAGATACCACCCATGCTACCCTCGACCGGATAGATAACATCATGGCCAAAGTAGGCGTAAAACCACTGGACCGCACCATTGTACTACCCGCGAGAGAGGCAGCTAAGGACGCACAGGCGAGGAGAGAGGATGGAAAGGGCTACAGAGGAATCTTCTGTGGCGCCGCCATTGAAATCATAGACGATAAAGGATCAACATTAATCATACAGGGCAAGAACTCACCCCTCCTTCACGCAGAATCGGCTGCAATCCTGAATGCGACCAAGACAATCGCCGGAGTACCTGACGAGGTAAACGTGATCTCCCGAATAGTCATCGAGAGTATGATAATGGTCAAGAGGAAAATTGGTCTGAAGAGCACATCCCTTGATGTGAAAGAAGTCCTAGACGCCTTGGCCGCAAGCGCCGTTACCGACGAAAACGCTATGAGATGCATAGGCGCTCTGGACAAGTTGAAGGATTGTGAGATGCACACAACCCACCTTATGGACAGCGGCGACGAGACACCATTGATACAATTGGGCCTTAACGTGACGACGGATGCAAAACTTACTATCCCAAATGGAATACAGACAATTAAAAAATGTGCAAAACATCAGACCAACTTCTGAGGATCCCAAGTTGGGTAGAACTGGCAGACACAATTTAATAACTGATTTTTCCAATATCAGATTGGCCACTTAACGAATCTAGAAAAGCTCACTAGTGTTACTGTAATCCTCGCGCTAAAGGGATCGGTGGCGGAGTAGATGTTAAAGGTAGGTCCCCTGGAACTAAGGAGACAAATCTCCTGTCACCAGTGAACCGAATAAAAAGGATCGATGCTGTGATCCTTTGTGGAAGCAATACCTTTGGCCTAAACGCGGCGGGGAAGTGATGAGGTTCCTCGAGGAGAAGGGATAGGGATTTCGCCTTACTCTCAGTGGAAAACGTAGGTGAAGTCGTCTGTCACCATGACAAGTATCCTGAAGCCCATTCTACATCGTGATAAAAAGGAAAAGGGTTAAAGATTGTTGGTGGGATCACTCCGGCTCCACTACGACGGCAGTGCCAGTGGCCGATATCACCACTATGCCCATCTGAACTCCCATGTCGGAGGTCTCAAGGTCCAGACCGACTATGGCATTAGCCCCAATCCCCATGGCCTTTGCCTTCACCCTCTCCATGGCCTCAATCCGGGCCTTCTCAAGCTCAACTGTAAATGCGGACACCTCACCACCAAACATCGATTGGATCCCGCCAACTATCTGCCCTAAGACACCCCTCGTCCTCGGTGTCAAACCTGTCACGACGCCAACGACCTTAGTAATCCTGTATCCTGGGATGGTAGGGGTGGTGGCTATTATAAAGCTGGTAGCCTCGGGGGAGATCGCTGCACCGCAATTTGGGCAGAACCTATCGCCTTCAGATACCTCATTCCCACACATTGGACAACTCAATACATAACACCTAGACATACTTCTAGGAAGCAAAGTTATATCTATTAGGGAAAAATACGGTCCTGTGGATAACTTCACAGCAAACTACCAACAACCAATGTAAGCATCTCGCATGTTATTTATGGGAGGAACACCTCCTCTGAGCATCTCAACAACTGAGAAAATTACTTCATACGCCCAACCAACTCAAGGTGAGTCCTCTGACGGAGGAATATGACGGGAACACCTTCAGCCCTGAGACGTCGCCTGAACTCCTTATCGTTGGTGGCAACAGGGTATCCTGTTTGGATCGCCAGACGCATGATATGGTCATCCACACCTCCAGCCAAGACACGGTCCCCGTCCGTCACGTGGCACCTTCTGACCAATTCAAGGGCGAAGTCGATCTCCTTCTGGAATGAGGGATTTGAATCCCTTTTCAATAGGTTAAGCTCCCTTATGACAGGCCTCGGTACTATGCATCGAATGTGTCTCCCCAAGACCCGTTCCAGCTCCTCGAAGATGTCAACTCCGAAGCGGAGAGGAACGAAAAGGAAGTTTGTGTCAAGGATGACTGAGGCAAGGGAGGAGGCTAGTCCCTCGCTATTCCCACGCCTATCAGCCGCCATCTTCCCCCAATCCTCCGACTTAAAGCCACCCTGTCGCCCACCTCGGTGCATACGGGGATCGTAAGATCTGTCTCTAAGTAATCTTTAGAGACCTTCGTGACGAGTCCCATTGTCTTCGCCGTCCCAATGTTTAGAAGGAGTCTCTCACCCTTTGCTATCGAGGCGACGCTCTCCATCTTCCTGCTCCCCACGACCGTGTTGAAGAGCTGTATGTCCAAGCTCAACTCGTTTAGGACGGGAGGTAGCGTCTCAGGTTTACCTATAAGACTGCCCACAAGACTGTCGGATTTCGTCAAGGAAGGGTCCAGGAGGGTCCCAACTCCCACGAGTCCACCAGGCATGGCCTTGTCTACGCGGTCGCCTCCAGCGTGTAGGCTGGTAATTTCGGTGTATAACTCGTGCATCTTGAGCCTGTTCTTCTCCCTAATTGGCAGGCCGGGTCTGATCTCGACCTCGTCGCCCATGCTGAAGCTCCCCTGTATGATGGATCCGCCGACCACTCCGCCCATAAGCTTCTCGATGGAGGTCCCCGGGTTGTTGACATCGAAGCTCCTTATTATATACATCCGGGGGGATCTTGATGGATCCCTTTCAGGTGTAGGGAGGTACTCCTGCATGGCTTGGATGAGAAGATCGGTATTTACGTCGTGCTGGGCTGAGACAGGTATGATTGGGGCATCCTCTGCCACCGAACCCTCGATGAACTTCTTGATGTCATTGTAGTTTCGGATAGAGTCATCCCTTGTAACGATATCGATCTTATTCTGGACGACGACGATGTTCCTGAGACCAACTGTGTCTATGGCTGCAAGGTGTTCCCTGGTCTGGGGCTGGGGGCAGGGTTCGTCGGCGGCTATCACCAGTATCGCCCCGTCCATGACGGCGGCGCCACTCAGCATGGTGGCCATGAGGATCTCGTGGCCAGGGGCGTCAACGAAGCTCAAAGCCCTCTGGAACTCTGATTCTGAGCCGCAGTTGGGACACGTGGGCGACATGCAGAAGCAACGAGGCTCCTCGCAGTTTGGGCATTTGTAGACGGCTGCGTCAGCGTAACCAAGCTTGATAGTGATCCCACGCTTCAGCTCCTCGCTGTGGCGGGATGCCCAGACCCCTGTCAGGGCTTGGACTAGGGTTGTCTTCCCATGGTCCACATGACCTATGGTGCCGATATTGATCTCAGGTTGTCTGGGTAGCTTTACGATATTCACTCGCCTTTTGGTTAGATCATCGTTAAGATGAAGCCTCGGATTATATAAATCTATGAATTAGATGGCAATATCTCGTTCTGGGTTGGCAGAGATTTTTATAATAATGTCTTGCTCTATAGGTAAGTCAAGGTGAGTATTTAATGGGAGAATCGGATGAGGTCTCTATTAGGATCCCTGCTCATTTGTATAGGAAGATATCGGAGAGGATCGAGGGTACAAGCTTCTCATCGGTTGAGGATTACGCCGTGGCCAAGCTCTCTGAGGAGTTCCCTCAAGATCCCGTGTATACCAAGGAGGAGGAGGAGCTCATAAAGGAGCGCCTCCGGAAACTGGGCTATATCGAGTGACGATAGATGTCGAGACCCCACGGTGGAAAACTCGTAGATAGGCTGGTACCTGAGAAGAAACGCTCAAGGGCTAAGGAAGAAGCCGGAGAGATGATGACCGTCTCTGTCTCTAACGAGCTTCGCAAGGACTTCGAGAGTATCGCCTTCGGTATTTTCAGTCCTTTAGAGGGCCCTCTAATTAGGGATGATTACCTCTCTGTGCTGGAGAAAGGGAGGCTGAGAAATGGTTTACCTTGGACATTTCCAATGGTTCTCGATGTCTCTGAGGAAGTCGGCAGAGGGATTCATGTAGGCGACGATGTAGCATTGGCTGATGATGGGGGAAACTTCGGGGTCCTCCATGTTGAGGACAAATACAGCCTCGACAGGAAAATCCATGCATTGAAAATATTCAAGACCCTCGATTCCGAGCATCCTGGGGTCGCTAGGACTAATAACATGGATCCCGTCCTTATTGGTGGTGGAATCTCGCTCTTTAAAGAGACGCCGAGTAAGTTTCCGAGGTACAGGCTAAAGCCCAAGGAGACTAGGTTCCTGTTTAAGGAGAAGGGATGGAGGACCATTGCGGGGTTCCAGACTCGAAACGCGCCACACATAGGTCACGAGTATGTCCAGAAGACTGCCTTGGCCTTTGCGGACGGCTTGTTCATCAATCCGCTTATAGGCAGAAAAAAGCGGGGTGATTTCAGAGATGAGGTCATAATCGATGCTTATGACGCCCTTTTCAGGAACTACTACTTGAGTAACTCCGCCACCCTTGTCACCCTCGAGATGGAGATGAGGTACGCCGGCCCTAGGGAGGCCATATTTCATGCCATCGTAAGGAAGAACTTCGGGTGCACCCACTTCATCGTCGGTCGGGATCATGCCGGAGTTGGCAACTACTACGGTCCCTACGAGGCCCAGGAGAAGTTCGATGAGTTCCCTGATCTTGGAATAACACCTCTGTTCTTCCGTAGCTTCTTCTACTGCAGGAAGTGCGGGAGCGTCTCCAACGAGAAGGTCTGCCCCCATGGCCCCGAGGACCACTTGAATTTCAGCGGCACCAAGATGCGGGGCCTGCTATCGAAAGGGGAACGCCCATCACCGGATATGATGCGTCCCGAGGTAATCGATGCCATCCTGAAGCATCCACAGCCATTCGTGAGTTGAGATGAAGAAAGCGCTCCTAATAGGACTCGACTGCGCCGCCCCAGACCTCCTGTTCAACAGGTTCATAGATGATCTCCCGCACTTCAGGAGGATGATGGAGCGAGGGATACATGGCCAACTTGAGAGCAGCGACCCTCCCATCACGATTCCAGCATGGACCGTAATGGCATCAAGCAGGAACCCGGGCTCACTTGGCCTCTATGGATTCCGACATCGAAGGGAGAACTCCTACAATGATATCTGGATCGCTTCATCGAGAAGGGTGAAAGCGAAAAGGATATGGGACTACGTCTCCGAAGCGGGGGGGAAGTCATGCCTCGTCGGTGTCCCCCCCAGCTATCCACCTTTCCCAGTAGACGGGTGGCTTATTGGAGGCTTCATCACTCCCGACACCAACAGGAACTACACCCACCCTCAGAACCTCGGAGATGAGATAAAGGAACTAGTCGGCGAATACAATGTTGACGTAGAGTTCCGTATAGAAGACAAGAAGAACCTAGTCAAAGAGATATTCGAGATGACCGAGAAGCACTTCGAGGTCATCAAGCACCTGATGCGGACCCGAGACTGGAGATTCTTCATGTTCGTTGAGATAGGCCTCGACAGGGTGCACCACGCATTCTGGAAATACTTCGACGAGAACCACCACCTGCACGAGCCGGGCAACGAGTTCGAGAATGTCATGCTCAATTATTACAAGATGTTGGATGAGAAGGTCGGGGAGCTGCTGGAGCTGATCGATGATGAAACAGTGGTTCTCGTGGCCTCCGATCATGGTGGTAAACCCATGAGAGGTGCCTTCTGCATCAACAGCTGGCTTGAGGAGCAAGGTCTGCTGAGGTTCATGAAGCCCGTGGCTGGGCTTTCGCGGCTCCAAGAGGCCGATGTCGACTGGGCCAACACCGTGGCCTGGGGATGGGGTGGTTATTATGCACGGATCTTCCTCAACGTCAAGGGAAGGGAGGAGCAGGGGGTAATCGAACCGGATGATTATGAGAAGGTCAGGGATGAGATCGTAGAGAAGATAAAGGGTATACGGGGGCCACACGGGGAGAGTTGGGACACAATAGTGCTGAAGCCAGATGATATCTTTCCCGAGTGCAAGGGTGATCCGCCGGACCTGATGGTGTACTTCGATGACCTCTACTGGAGGTCCGCTGGCACGATTGGCCATGGCAGCCTATATTTGCCTGAGAATGACACCGGCCCCGATGACTGCGTCCATGATAAGATGGGACTGTACATATTCTTCGATCCCAAGAGGGACCTGGGGGGCATAATCCAGAGGAGGAACATCCTTGACGTTGCTCCCACGTTGCTCAGAGCCATGGGCCTACCTATCCCGACCGACATGGAGGGAAATCCCCTAGTCTAATCCATATTCTTTTAGAAAAGGTTAAGAGCGTTTTATGCTCCAAGTACATTGGTTCGCAGGGTGTACACTATCGATGCGCCCCCCTTCGCCGGAGCTTTTGTTTCATGAGTGAAGTTGAGAGAGTGGAGTATACACCGGTTTCTGTCCGCGAGACCCTGATCCAGATGAAGGATATCTCAGAGCTTATGATAGACCTCGCATACTCATCGGCCCTCTTCGACAATAGGGAGTTGGCCGAGGAGGTCATGGAGCTCGAGAAGAAGATGGACACCTTAGTCTATATCCTCAACATGAACCTGATGCTAGCCGCCCGGGATAAGGCCGACGCCGAGTCGCTCGCAGGAGTGGCCAAGGTTGGGTCCCTAACCAACAGCATCTCCGATGCTGCAGCTGACATCGCAGGGATAGTCCTCAAAGATATTGGTATCCATCCCATTGTGAGGGAGGTCTTCCAGAGGGCTGAGGAGCATCTTGCTCGTGTGCGACTTTCTGAAAACTCAGTGCTTGCTGGTAAGACGGTTATGGATATGAATCTGGCTGCAGAAGTTGGAGTTGATATAATAGCCGTCAGGCGGGGACTGTACTGGATGATCAATCCGGAGAAGGAGATCATAATGCCTGAGGATGTGCTCGTAGCCCGGGGGACAGCTGAGGGCCTAGGGAAGCTTATCAGGGTCGCTCAAGGAGAGGTGGATGAGCTTGGCTGAGGATAGGCAGCTCTATGAGAAGATCTGCAACGACCTCGTAGAGCTCAAAGATACTTCAGAGATGATGATGGACCTAGCCTACTCGGCTCTCCTACTCAGCAGCCAGCAACTGGCTGAGGAGGTCATCATGTTAGAAGACAGAATGGACAATCTCCACACAGAGTTTGAGCTACTTGTTCTTTCGAGTCGTCGAGAGCAGGAGGAGGCTAAAGGGCTTCTAGGCCTCATCAGGATGGGCGTGGTGACTGAGAGGATAGCAGACGCCGCCGCTGAGATAGCGGAAGTCGTCATCCGGAGTGGGGAGCCCCATCCCGTCCTGAGAATGGTGATCCAGGACGCCGAGGAAACAGTTGAGCGGATAATTGTATCAGAGAATTCGCCTGTTGTAGGCAAGACGCTGCGGGAGGCGAGGATACCAGAGGAGACAGGAATGTGGGTACTAGTGATTCGGCGTGGTAATCGCTGGCTAAGACCTAAACCTACTATAATCCTGCAAGCAGGAGATGTCGTGGTTGCCTCAGGCTATGCCGAGGGAGAAGATGACCTGAAGAATCTTCTTGCGCAATAGCTATCTTGCTAACAACTAACTAACGCTAAACAGTTAAAAGCCGTGAAACCCTCCTAAAAACATAGATTAGTATAGAGTTTATTCTTCTTTAGATTCCTTGTCCTCTTCTTTGGACCCTTCCTTTGGTTCTTCTACCTTCTTTTTCTTTCCCTTGGGTCTCTCGACGATCTTGAAGTTGAGGAAGGTCGTCTCAGCGGAGACCATGTTTCCTCTTACCACGACTCTCCTCCTCTCGCCCTTCTTCTTGGGTTTGTAGCCGACCCCCCCGCTTAGGACTATGTTGGCCTTAACACCGCCGTGGACGTCCGGCCGCATAGGTATTCCGTCCGTGTCGGTACCACCAGTTAGTTGTATCTTGTGACCTGGGAGGCTGGCTATCGTACCGTCGATAACCTCACCTATTCGCCTGCCTATGAGTGGTGTCAGCATCTGGTCCTCGATCTCCACCTTCTGGCTCGTCCCCGTCTCGGGATCGGATACTATCAGCACAGGCATTTCTTCCACCTAGACCGCCCAGAGCATGTCTTTCTTGCGCTTAAACTCTGTCAGCTCCCGAAGCGCCCCCATAGCGCCGACCGTCAACCGCTCCGAGTACTCTCTTAGCAGCTTGGCATCTTTTTCGGGAACGTCTACAAAGAGGATATCCCTCTCTTTTATATGTCTACCTACAATTGGCTGGGGCATCGAAACAGCCACTTCCTTGCCCTCAACAGCCTCGGAAATTGCCTCCCCAGAGTCCTGTATCTGGGTTATCCGCCCGACCTTCGTCCCCTCAAGGTTGACCATGGGGACATTGGGGGAGATACTCCCTTTAAGGACCTTGACCCCGAAGATGGCCGGCTTCGCCCTTCTGAATACGAAGCCTTCCATAACCTCTATCTTCCCAGGCTTTACGAGGATGTCAAACTCCTTCCGTGCCTTCGCCTCCTTCTCGGCCTCCATCCAGCTGACATACTCGTCCATGAGGTTGTAGATGATGTCATTCCTGAATATTGGGATCCGCTGATCGTGGGCCTCCCGCTCTGCGTCCGGTAGAGGCTTCACGTTGAAGGCGAGGATCGCCCCAAACAATGGCTCCTCGTGCCTAACCGAGAGGGCTTCCATCACCTCACGCCTTGAGATATCCCCGATGTCCGCAAGGCGAATGGGGATACCCCTCGCCTTCAGGCTCTCTGTAAGGGCTTCCAGCGATCCAAGGGTGTCCGTTTTCAGAATGACTCCGACGTTGTCAGTGGATATCCTAAGCCTCTCCAACTCGGAGGAAACCTCCTCCCAGGCTCGGTCCAATGTCATATCTCCCCCTATAGCGACCAGAGGCGCACCTGGGATAGCGTCCTCAAGGTCAGGTGCCGCGATCTTGACACCTGACGCCGCTGGCGCCTCCTCGATGGTGTTGAACTTCTTGCGGGGGTCCCTGATCTCGTCGAGTGGCTGGGGTAGAAGTATGGCTCGGATGCTCGTGGAGATAGGGCCTTCCTTTCCCCCAATAACTATGGTGTCCTCACTCCTCAGGACTCCATCGTATATGATGGCGTTGATTGTGGTGCCGAGACCGACCTCCTCTCGCACCTCTAGGACCGTGCCCAACGCATGATCGGCGGTGACTTGGAGCTTCTCCGTCATGTACTGCTGGGTGAGCCCGATCAGGACGGCTAAAAGTTCGCCGATCCCCTCACCTGTCTTGGCGCTGACCGGGACAATAGCTATGTCCTGAGTGAAGTTGCGGACCCTGTCGAAGCGCTCGGACCTAAATCCCTCCCTTGAAAGAGTGCCCATGATCGTGTAGAGCCTGTTGTCGAGATCATCCCTGACCAGAGGAACCTGTTTAGCATAGGAAGCGAGGAAGGAAGCGTCTATCGTGCTCTTCCAGCCGTCAACACGATCGATCTTGTTAGCCGCGACGATAAATGGCGTCTTCCTCGACTTCAGGATACCAAGGGACTCATATGTCTGATTCTCAAAACCATGCATCACATCTATGACTAAGATGGCTATGTCGGCAACAGATCCGCCCCGCCTCCTAAGGTTTGCGAAAGCCTCGTGGCCGGGAGTATCGACTACAAGGAGACCAGGTATTTTAATGGTGGATCTGAAGTCTTTAATTAGCTGGCGGGTGATCGCGACCAGAGTATCCAGCGGGAAATAACTGGCCCCTATCTGCTGGGTGAGCCCCCCTGCCTCCCTGAGCTGGACTGCAGAGCCCCTAATCTTGTCTAGCAACGAAGTCTTCCCCGTGTCTACATGTCCAAGCATGCAGACTATAGGCTGTCTGAGAGGCACTTTGATCACTCAAGAACTAGGCTGCGAGCCTGTTAATTAACATATATACTTGAAGGAAAGGGGGTTCTACAGATCGAAGATCTTGCCCGGATTAAGGATATTGTGGGGATCGAAGGCTCGTTTGATGGCCTTCATCAGATCAATCTGGTTGGTACCAACTTGATGCAACAGATATCCCTTTTTCGCTAAGCCGACGCCATGCTCCCCTGAGAGCACGCCTCCTAGGTCAAGAGCCGCCTGAATGAGGTCGTTTATTACCCCCTTCAGAGCCGTGGACCAACTCTCCTCGTCTAGATTTCCTCGTGCTATAATACTGTGGACATTCCCATCCCCGGCGTGGCCAATATTTGATATGATTAAGCCGCGGCGCTCAGCAACTTTTTCCGCGGCCTCTATATAGTCCGATATCGAGGCCCTTGGGACGCAAGCATCGACCTCGTCGATCTCCCAGAATGCCTTGTAGGCGTCGAAGAGACACTTCCTAGCCTCCCAAAGGTGCTGCTGGCGTGACACCGTGTCCGCCACATATGCTTCGATGGCGCCCATCTCGAGGCAGACCTCCCCCACAGCCTCAATCTGGGAATCAACCTCTTCCTCGCTATTACCCTCTACACCTATAAGGAGGTATGCCGGGTAGCTGTTGTCGGGTAGCTTCCGTTCAAGGTACCTCTCCGCTGTGAGCACCGCGTGCCTAGGCATGTACTCCAGTGCGAAGGGAACAACCTTCTTGCGGACAATCTCTGAGACGGATCTCGCGGCGTCACGTGTAGATTCAAATGGGACGTAGATTAAGGCTGTATGCCTTGGTTTGGGAACGAGTCTCAGGGTCGCCTTGGTCACTACGGCCAGGGTGCCCTCAGAGCCTACGATGAGGTCTAGGAGGCTATATGCGGTGGAATTCTTCACCACCTTACCGCCTACATGGAGGACTTCCCCATTGGACAGGACGACTTCCAACCCGGCTACAAAGTCTCTTGTGACGCCATACTTCATCCCCCTTACTCCCCCAGCGTTCGTTGATATGTTACCGCCGAGACTCCCCGACTCCTGCCCGGGGTCAGGTGGGTAAAGAAGGCCCTTCTTCTCGGTCTCCGCGTGGAGGTCAGAGATTAGCACCCCAGGCTCTACGACTGCCATGAGATTTTCCTCGTCTATCTCGAGTATTCTGTCCATACGATCAAGACTCAGGGCTATGCCGCCAAAAAGCGGATGTGATCCTCCACTGAGACCTGTCCTAGAGCCCTGTGGTGTCACGGGTATTTTATTCTCATAGGATAGCCTCATTATGTAGGAGACCTCGGCTGTGCTACCCGGTTTGACGACGACCTCCGGGGGGTGTGGGGGCTCCAAACTCTCGTCTACAGCGTGCTTCTCCAGGTCCTCGGGAGATAAGGAGACGTTGGGCGCCCCTACTATATCCTTTAGCTTCCCTAGTATCTCAGGTTTGACTCGCCTGTATTCTTCCATCACCTTTTGTGCTTCCTTATCTTCTCGACCAGTAGAGGTATCAATTCATAGAGGTCGCTAACAGCGCCCAGGGAAGAGACGCTGAAGATTGGCGCCTCTGGGTCCTTGTTTATGGAGATGATAACGTCGGATGTTTTCATGCCAGCTAGGTGCTGCACAGCTCCCGATATCCCGCAAGCCATGTAGAGCTTCGGGCGTACGGTCCGCCCACTGAGGCCTACCTGATGGCGGTACTCGATCCACCCCTCGTCTACTGTGGGCCTGCTGGCGCCCACGGCCCCTCCTAATGCCTTCGCGAGGTCCTCGATGACTTCGAATCCTTTCGGCTCGCCCAGGCCCTTGCCACCTGAGATCACAATCTCGGCGTCGACTATGCTAACCTCCTCGGGCACCGGCTGGAAGTCGAGTATCCTCACCCTATCCGGTAGTTTATTAATGTCGATTAACTTGAACACGATCTCGCCCTTCTTGGATGGGTCAGGCTCCGCCTCCTTCATCACCTTGTACCTGACTGTCGCCATCTGGGGCCTATTGTTTGGGGTTATGATGGTGGCCATAATGTTACCGCCATAGGCCGGACGCGTCTGCAGTAGTAGTCTGGTCTCAGGGTCGATGTCCAGGCCAGTGCAGTCGGCCGTCAGGCCGGTTTTAAGACGAGCGGCTACCCTTGGGCCAAGAGAGCGGCCTATGGAAGTCGCTCCGACGAGGAATATGCTGGGCTTCACCTCCCTGACCAGTTCCTCAAGGAGGGCGGAGTAGGGATCGTTTCTGAAATCGGCGAGGTTACTGTGGTCGTAGACAAACACCTTGTCAGTACCCCTCTTCGTCAGCTCCTCAGCGCCTTTGCCTACGTCATCTCCGATAAGGACGGCATACAATGGCTCTCCCAGCTGGTCTGCAAGCTCCTTCCCCTTTCCCAACAGTTCGTATGCCACGGGGTGAACTTTCCCTTGCTTCTGCTCCGCGTAGACGAGGACTCCCTTGTACGCTGATAGTTCAGCTTCTTTTACCGTTTCCTTGATGATTATAGCGTTATGGGGGCAGGCGTCCGCACAGGCGCCACAAAGCCTGCAGTCGTCTTTGATACGGGGGTATTCTCCCACCATCTCTATGGAGCCAAAGGGGCAGGCGTCAATGCAAAGGCCGCAGCTTATGCAGCGCTCCTCATCAACTGAAATCGGTAGCTCACTCATCTAGATCACCTTGCACTCCAATAGCTTCTCGAATATCCTGTCGGCGAGTTCCTGTGGTGAGCCCTCGTAAACCTCGCCTGCGGGAGGTGGAGTGGGTGTGAATATCTTGACGACCCGTGTCGGGGAGCCGTCAAGTCCCAGATCGCTGAGCTCTGCGTCGACGTCCTTAGAGGTGATCTGATTTATCTCTGCCTTCCTCGCGTTTAACCTTCCTCTCAGAGTGGCCAACCTCGGCTGATTGATCTCCTTGGTGACGGAGACGACGATGGGGAGGGGGGCCTCAAGGGTCTCGATGCCATCGTCCAGCATCCTCGTGAGACGAATAATTCTGTCCGAGATATCTAACACCTTGTTGACGTAGCAAACATGGGGGACATCCATATGCTCTGCGAGTTCGGGGCCAACTTGGCCTGTGTCACCGTCCGTTGTTTTCAGCCCACAGATGACAATGTCGTATGGTTTCATCTTCTCAATGCATAGGCTAATGGTGTAGCTGGTCGCCCAAGTGTCCGCGCCTGCGAAGGCTCGGTCTGTGGCCAGCCATGCCTCGTCACACCCCATTGCGATGGCGTCCCTGAGGGCCGACTCCGCCTGGGGGGGGCCCATGGTAAGCACCTTCACTTTTCCGCCATGTTTCTCCTTGAGCCTTAGTCCCTCCTCGATGGCATACTCGTCGAAGGGGTTGATCACTGAGGCGATGCCCTCCCTCTTGAGGCGGCCGGTCTGCTCGTCGAACTCGACCTCGGTGGTCTCGGGCACCTGCTTGATACACACAATGATGTTCAAACCTTCGCTCATCGGATCCCATCCAATCTTCAAACTTCCTATGAAAGGGTTCCTTTAACCGTATAAGAATTAGGAATGGCCCGTACCTGTAAATTGAAATAACGTTTCTTTCCAAGGGGGTTTGGAGATTATCTGTGGTGTTCTATGCCAATCCATCCTATGGAGTTCAAGTATTTCTATCCTGATATGAGGTGGGTCTTTACTGAGGTGTACAAGCTGCAGAGGTGGCTTGATGTCGAGGCCGTCCTCGCGTGACCCACGCCCAGCTGGGTACAGTACCTAAAGATGCGGCAGAAGAAAGAGGGAGGAAGGCCAAGGTTGGCATTGTCAGGCTAGATAGGATCAAGGAGATAGAGGCCGAAACCACAACGACCTCTTGGCCATGGTATACGCCCTAGACGAGGTCTGCGGTAAGGAAGCAGTGAAGTACGTCTACCTGGGAGCCACCAGTTACGACACTGAAGATACAATTTTAAACCCTCCAGCCTAGGGATGCCTTGAGCATAATCAAAGACCATCTCCTCAGGCTTTTAAGAACCGTCCTTTACTTGGCGGAGGGCACAAGGAAACTTTATGCATAGGCAGAACAAGTGGTCAGCACACCCTCCCTATGACGTATGGCATGAATTCGCTATTTAGGCCTCCAAGCCCGCGCAAGCCCAGTATCTTCATCTTATAGGCTAGAAGCCTCTTTGCGATCTCGACCGCTTATGTGGTCGAACGCGTGCAGTGAGAAAATTGAGGTCTATTTCTTGAAATAACTCAGATGCTGTTTATTTTAAGGATTAGAGTAAAATTTCAAAACATCGAAATATTTTGATTTATAGTTAGGTATTATCTGGATACGCCCATGACCCAAATATTGTAGTTGATGAAAAATCGTAAAATAGTTCTATTAATAAATTTCAATGTAACGAAATTAGATGTGATCAATTCCGTAAAGGAAATAAACTTCAGCTCCTTTGTTTGCTGTTGACAACCGAGCTTAGAGGTCTGGGATGTCTCCGAAGCCTACGAAGAAGGAACTCGAGAAGATGATCGAAGAGACAGAGGCCTCCCTAGAGGAGGAGAGGAAGAGGTCGGAGAGATACCTGAACCAGCTCAAATATGCCAAGGCCGACCTAGAAAACCTCCAGAAGCAGACTAAGAGACAGATTGAGGAGATGATCTCCCGAGCCAACGGTCGGCTCCTCATGCAGCTACTTCCCATCATGGACGAGCTCGAACTCGCCATCCTTGCATCGGAGTCCGGAGAGGGCAGCATAGTCGAGGGAGTCAAGATGGTCAGGAACAAACTCATAAAGCTTGCTGAGGCGGAGGGAGTTAAGCCAATAAAGGCGGTGGGAGAGCCCTTCGACCCGCGTTATCATGAGGCCGTTCTAGAGGTCGAGACCGAGGAGTACCCAGGCGGCACGGTGACCGAGGAGTTGAGGACGGGCTACACCTATAATGGCCGTATCCTTAGGGCGAGCATGGTTAGGGTGGCGAAGAACCCTAGCTCGGATGAGATAAAAGAGGATGTTGCAGATGAGTGATGAGAAGAGAGAAAAGATTCTAGGGATAGATCTGGGCACAACCAACTCAGCGGCCGCCGTAGTTTTGGGTGGCAATCCCACGATCATACCGAGCGCCGAGGGGCCCACAGTGGCAGGGAAGATGTTCCCCTCTGTCGTCGCTTTCACCAAGGACGGGCAGCTCCTTGTGGGTGAGCCCGCCAGGAGGCAGGCGGTTACCAACCCCGAGGGCACCGTCCGCGAGATCAAGCGACTCATGGGAAGCGAGAGGAAGGTCACCCTCCAAGGAAAGGAGTATAATCCTCAACAGATTTCCGCCTTCATACTTCAAAAGATTCTGAGAGACGCCGAAACCTACATGGGAGAGAAGGTGACGAAGGCCGTTATCACAGTCCCTGCCCACTTCAACGACAACCAGCGCCAGGCGACGATAGACGCTGGTGAGATTGCGGGCTTGAAGGTAACTAGGATAGTCAACGAGCCCACGGCCGCTGCCCTTGCGTACGGCATCGACAAGTCAGACCAGGAACTCAAGATACTGGTCTTTAGCTTCGGTGGGGGGACCAATGACACCACGGTCATGGACTTCGGAGGCGGCGTTTTCGAAGTACTATCTACCAGTGGAGATACTCGAACGGGAGGAACCGATCTGGACAAAGCGGTGATGGACCACGTCATCGGAGAGTTCAGGAGGGAGACTGGTGTCGATCTTACCGGCGATCCTAGAGCAATGGCGAGGATAAAGGAGGCCTCAGAGAAGGCGAAAATTGAGCTCTCCACGCTGCTCACCACAGACATCGACCTCCCCTATGTCGCCATGAAAGGAGGAGCCCCCTTGAACCTCCATATCACCCTCACAAGGGCTAAGCTTGAGCAGCTCACTGGCCCCATTGTCGAGAGGATAAGAGGCCCCATACTCCAGACCATCAGGGACGCGAAGCTCACTCCCCAGCAGATAGACAAGGTCATCGTCTTCGGCGGTCAGACTAAGATGCCTCTGGTACAGAGGTTCATAGAAGAGGTGGTCGGTAAGAAGCCCGAGCGCGGGCTCGATCCCATGGAGTGCGTCGCTATAGGAGCCGCCATCCAGGGGGCAGTCCTGGCCGGGGAGATCTCGGACATAGTGCTGTTGGACGTTACGCCCCTCTCCCTAGGGGTTGAAACCCTTGGCAGCGTCATGACCAGAGTCATCGAGAGAAACACCACAATACCCACGAAGCAGACACAGACCTTCAGCACAGCAGCCGACTTCCAGACCGCGGTCACAATCCACGTCCTCCAAGGCGAGAGGTCTATGGCAAAGGACAACATTAGCCTCGGCCGCTTCGACCTGACGGGCATCCCACCAGCCCCAAGGGGAGTCCCCCAAATTGAGGTTACCTTCGACATCAACGCCGATGGAGTCCTAGACGTCACCGCCAAGGACCTGGGCACAGGGAAGGAGATGAGCATAACCATCACGGCCTCTACGAAGCTTAGCCAGCCCGAGAAGGACAGGATGATCGACGAAGCTGAGCAGTACGCCGAGGCCGACAAAAGGGCGAAGGAGGAGGCCGAGGCCCGGAACATGGCGGACTCCCTCATCTACACGACTGAGAAGAACCTGAGCGAGATAGGGGACAAGCTCACCCAAGACCAGAAGGAGGGCATCCAGAGGAAGCTCGACGAGCTGAAGGAGGCCCTTAAGTCCGGGGGCGTAGCAGAGATAAATACCAAGATAGATGAGCTTAGGAAGGTCGTCCAAGAGGCTGGGGCAGCGGTCTACCAGCAGGCAGCTGCCCAGCAGCAGGCACAGGCTGGGCCTACGGGTCAGGCGCCTTCCCCAGGACAGGAGCAAGGAAAAAAGACCGTGGACGCCGAGTATAAGGTCGTCGACGAGGAGAAGCCGGAATAGGCTTCTTGGCTGAGGGCTCCTCTCCGAGACCCATTTTTGGCGACCCTCATCAATACTGCTAATCTTTTATCCATGTAGGCTTTAGCTGCATTGAGATGTTGGAGAAGGGTCTCTTGGAGATCGAACGCGATGTCATAGGGGAGATCTGGCAGAGCGGCGAGATGCATGGAAACCACTGCTTCATGGCCGATGAGTTGGGCAGCAGGTTCGCGGGAACAGAGAGCGAGATTAGGGCCCAAGAGTACATGGTGGAAAAGTTCAATGAGTACGGCTACGAGAATGCCTGCGCGGAGCCATTCAAGTACTACGGATGGAAACGCGGCCCAGCAACCTTGGAGACCCTCGAGCCCTACAATCGGGAGTTCCCAGTCATATCGCTGGCGGTTTCTCCGGGGGGGCAAGTCGAGGCTGAGGTCGTGGACCTTGGCACTGGAAGCCCAGAAGAGTTCGAAGCTGTCGACCCGGTCGACGTGAAGGGAAAGATCGTGCTCTGCTCTAGCGCGACGAGCCCCAGCGGTAAGAGGGTCCACAGGAGGACCAAGTATGGCTACGCCGTGAAGTACAGCGCCGCAGGATTTATATTCATGAACCACAACCCCGGCCAACTGCAACCCACCGGCAGCCTCAGACCAGCTTACAGGATGGGTGGCGAGATCCCAGGTATCGGGATCAGCTTGGAGATGGGCTCCCTCATGCTTCGTCTTGCGAAGGGTAGGCCCCTCAAGGTTAGGATGAGGAATGAGAGCAGGATCCTCCCTGGCGCCCAGTCCGCCAATATCATTGCTGAGCTCCCTAGCGCCTCTAATGAAGAGTGGATTATCGTGGGAGGCCACTATGATGGCCACGACATCGCCCAGGGTGCTATGGATAACCTCTCCGGAACGGTAGCCACAATGGAGCTCGCCAGGGTTCTTAAGAGGTACGAGGGGCGGTTCAGAAGGAGCATACGGTTCGTCTGCTTTGCCTGTGAGGAAATAGGCGTCACAGGCTCTACTAGCTATGTCGGCCTGCACGAGGAAGAGATGGGGGGCATCGCCCTGATGGTCAACCTGGAGCTAGGGAGCCTCGCCAACAAGGACGGCACCCAGCACGCTGCCTTCACGGTCTTTCAACCGCCCGAACTCAAGGAAAAGCTGGAGGAGTTCTGTATGGAGATCGGGTACCCAATGACGGTGTCGAGGGGGACCTCAGCAGCATCCGATCACTGGCCATTCTACATGAAAGGGGTGCCAACGATCTCTGTAGGGGCTGAGCCAAGCCCTCAAAGGCTAATAACGGGGAGGGGTTGGGGCCATACCACGGCGGACACGATGGACAAGGTGGACCCAAGGAACATGCAAGAGGGCGTTATGGTCATAGCCAGGCTGCTTCTAAGACTGGCGAACCAAGAGGAGACGATCGCAGAACATACGCCTCTGAGCGAAATCGTTTCTCGCCTCGAGAGAAACGGGATGAAGAAGACCCTAGAGGTCCAGAGAAAATGGCATCCAGACAGCGTGAGGTAGATCACCCCATTTTACAATAAATCTGATGGCGGACACAAACCTAATTCCTGTAGAGAAGGCGACTAATCTTTGACGATTCACTCTTAGAAATCCTCAGGTTTAACGCCTAGGGAGAGTATGTATCATTTTGGATAAAAGCTGGAAACCTTTGACCTCGTTCATAAACGTTCTCAGAGACCACGAAAAAAACCTCTACAACCTGCTGGAAAGCAGGTGACCCTAATAGAGACTCTCTCAACTCTCGTCATTCGCTTTGAACACGTCTTAAGAAGATTGAGAATCCAGTCTGAGAAGAGATATTTCACGTCGTGAATACTGGCCTTTTTATAAACATTTTTCAACCAGTTGAACAATTCAGAGGCTGATCTACAGGTAAGGGTGTCTGCTGGTGGCGGAGAAGAGGGATTACTACGATGTCCTGGGCGTCGACCGTAACGTTTCCCAGGATGACATCAAGAAGGCGTTCCGCAAGCTCGCCTTTCAGTACCACCCAGATAGGAACAAGGAGCCCGACGCGGAGGAGAAGTTCAAGGAGATATCCGAAGCCTATGCCGTCCTCTCCGACCCGGAGAAGAAGCAGCAGTATGACATGTTCGGCCACGCCGGCATAAGTGGAAGGTACTCTGCCGAGGACATCTTCAGGGGGGCCAACTTCAGGGACATCTTCTCGGAGTTCGGCTTCGGCGACGACCTGTTAAGCCGAATATTCGGCGGCATTTTCGGAAGCGGCTTCGGGTTCAACTTCCAGCAGGTCCGGACGGGGCCAAGAAGAGGGAGCGACCTAGAGACGCGGATCGAGGTTACCTTAGAGCAGGCCGCCACTGGGACTGAGGTCGAGATAAGCCTCAACAGGCTGAAGAGCTGCAGGAAGTGTGGGGGCTCTGGGACTGAGCCAGGCACAAACCTCCAAAACTGCCCGGTTTGCAACGGCACAGGCAGGGTAGAGCGCCGCACCCGCTCCATCTTTGGCCAGATGATAAGGGTAATACCGTGCGACAGGTGCGACGGCAGGGGTAAGATACCTGAGACCCCCTGCCGCACATGCGGGGGGCAGGGTCTTGAGCAGAAGAGGACGAAGCTCAACGTCAAGGTGCCCCAGGGTGTTGACGACGGCACACAGCTTATCCTAAGGGGTCAAGGTGAGGACGGGCCGTTCGGGGGTCCCCCAGGCAACCTCTACGTGAACGTCAGAATAAAGCCCCACCCATTCCTTGTCAGGAGGGGAAGGGACATTATCTACGAGGTTGACATTAACTTCGCCCAGGCAACCCTCGGAACCTCAATAAACGTGCCGACTCTACAGGGGGAGAGAAGTCTACAAATACCCTCGGGTGCCCAGAGCGGGGAGATCCTCAGGATGAAAGGAGAGGGAATGCCGAGCCGTATTGGCAGAGGCGACCAACTCGTTCACGTGAACGTTCTTATCCCCCAGAAGCTAAACAGGAAACAGAGAAAACTCGTAGAGGAGCTTGGTGAGGCGCTGGGTGATAAACCCAAGAGGCGTGCCTGGTGGTGGCGATAGTCCTAGCGTCTGTCTATGATCTCGTGGACGCCGGGACCCGTCCCGATGAGGGTAACAGGAAGGCCTAGATCTTCCTCGATCTTCTCGACGAAGGCGACAGCTTCTTGGTTCAACTCCTTGAAGTCTTTCGCTCCTTTACACTCGGGGTATAGGATGTCAAGCTTCGTGAGGGCCAGCTGTGTGGCACCATTAAGCATTACGGCCCTCCTCGCGAGGGGGAAGTTGAATGGTGCGGCCCTCCTCTGCCTACCTGTCACCGTGCCATACTCGTCCCAGCCCCGCCTCTTCGCCTCTTCCATGTCGATCTCCCCCTCCAAGTAACCCTCCCCCACCCTAGTAACGTAGGCCTTGAAAACCAAGACGACCTCGTCCACCTTCGTGGGACCAATACCGACATCTGAGATGGTTGCCGCTGCGCAGACATCGTTGGATGTCACGTAGGGGTATGTGCCATGGTATAGGCTTATGTAGGTGCCTTGGGTTCCCTCGATCAAGACGGAGGCACCCCTGTCGAGAGCCTCATTCAGCTCAGTGGGGACGTCTGTAATTAACTCTTTAAGTTCGGGTAACTCCCTGGCCATCTTCGCCACTCTTAGAGCTCTATCAGCGTTGCATGGTCCTGTCCCAGTTCCCGTTGTACCAATTACTTCCTTGAGGTGCCCTCTTCTATCTGCCTCGATGTGCTTGGGCTCGATGATAGCACATTGAGGGTCGAGGCCAAACCGTTCCTCTACTCCTAGTTCCGCTATCTCCTTCAGAAGCACCTCTGGATTTACGACTACGCCAGGCCCTATCAGCAGCTTGGTATCAGGTTTCACGAAGCCACATGGCACCATCCTCAACTTGTAAGTAACACCATCATTCACAACCGTGTGACCGGCGTTTGGCCCGACGCCCCCCCGAGCACAGACAGCAACCTTATCTGCGACGGCAAGATAGGAGACGATCTTGCCTTTCCCACCATCGCCAAAGAAGCCATCCACAACAACAGTGCAAACCATCACAATACCCCTGAAACGCAACAATGAAGAAAACATGATGATTTAAGGCTTACCTGGTTCAGTTTCAACGTTCATGAAAAGTTATTAGTTTTATGCTGGAAAGCCCCTCATCAAGGAGCCATTCTAAAGCTTTATGCGTACTTCTAGTGTTCCATATTAGAGGTAGACCCTTGACAACCCAAATTGGCATTCTTATCGTAGGGAATGAGATCTTGGACGGGCTGGTGCTCGATACTAACAGCCACTGGATCATAAACCAGCTGAAGGCCTTAAAACTCCAAGTCAAGCAGAAGATGACTGTCAGGGATGAAGTCCCAGAGATCGCCAGGTCCCTCAGGAGGCTCTTAACAAACGGCAGCAACCTGATATTCACGACGGGTGGCCTCGGCCCCACTCATGACGATAAAACCCTTTTGGGGGTGGCGAACGCCTTTGGCCTACCCTTGGAACTCAACGACGATGCCTTGAAGATCGTTACAAGGCAGTACGCCGACCTTCACGATCGAGGGGTTATAGAAAGCAAGGAGATAACAAAGGCCCGCCGCAAGATGGCCATACTCCCAAAGGGAGCAAAACCCCTCGACAACAGGGTTGGGGGAGCACCAGGCGTTTTACTCGATATAGAAGGAACTCAGATAATAAGCCTCCCTGGAGTCCCGGGGGAGCTGATGTGGATATTTGATAACCAGCTCTTATCACTACTAAAGGTGAGGGTCGAGGGGGCCTTCGCCGAGGATGTGATCTACCTACCTCTAAGAGACGAGTCGACCTTGGCTCCCATAATCGACGAGGTCATGCAAGACGTTCCTGGTGTCTACATAAAATCCATGGTCAAACCCTATGGTGAGTCCGGGATTAGGTTATGGGTTTCATCCAGCGGTCAATCCCAGGCAGAGGTAGAGGAGAGAGTCAACAGGGTGGCAAACCTTTTGGTTAAGAGATGCGAGGAGCAGTTCTCCGAGTAATCCTCATTAGCTAACCCCCATGCGAAATGAAATAAACTTCATTCCAGTTTAAGGTATTTGAGGTTTCATGGTCGAGTGCTGGCTGCCGTACGGGAATACAGAAGTCCACATAAGCGTACCTATTCGAAACCTACTGGGAACAATCGAACCTCGCGAGGGGCAACCAGTCCTTGACCCCAGGGAAGCGATATTAAGATCTCTACAGGAACCCATCGGATCGAAGAGCGTAACTGAACTTGCGGTCTCAAGATCGAAAGTTGCGATAGCCATCGACGGCACCATGAGCCCCCCCTTGGTAATCCTAGCCTTAAGATGTATTGTGGAGTCGCTGCGAAAGGTCGAATACCCGATGGGCGAAGTTTCAGTTCTAGTAGGATATGGTCTCAGGGAACATAGAAATAAGGAACTTATAGAAACCATATCGTCCTCGGAAGTCTTGAGGGGCCTCAGGGTCATCGAGCATCAACGTGGTAGCGGGAACATAACGTCCCTGGGAACCACATCCAAGGGGACAGAAGTCAAGGTCTGCAGCCACCTCGTCGACTCAGATATTCGAATCGCGATCGGTCAGGTCATGATAGACCATTTCTCCGGGATGAGGGGGGCACAGACCACTATCCTACCAGCACTGTCTAGTCTGGAGACCATAGAGCAGAACCGCAACCTCTCTTTTCGTGGGGAAGTCACACCAGGTATCTCGGAAGGTAATCCTGTCCAAGCCGATATCATGGAAGCCACTTCGATGGCAGAAGTCGATCTCGCCGTTAACCTCGTTACCAATGGGAGGGGGGAAGTGGTGAGCGTCTGCTCCGGGGATCTCAATGGTACCTGGGAGAAGGCCTTAGAAGATTTCGACGATATCCATAAGTCTGAGGTTGAGGGGAACGCTGACATCGTGATAGTTAGTGCAGGGGGCAGCCGATTCGACTTCGACCTCTACAACTCAGTCTGGGCACTTAACGAAGTCCCCTCAATCGCCAGAAAGGGGGCCTCGATAATCCTCCTCTCGGAGTGTACAGAGGGGCTGGGAGCTGATGGCTTGGAGACCCTCGCTCAAGTGAATGACCTTGACGAGCTTAGGAGAAGGTACATGCTGGGCGCTAGGGCGGTTCACCTCATAAAATCAATACTCAGGAGGAGCGAGATCACGATAGTCTCGGCACTCCCCCACTACCTTGCAGAGTCCTTGGGGATAAAGGTAGAGAGGACGGCAAACGAGGCGTATAGGAGAGTCGTCGAGAGTCGCAGGAGGGGAAGGAGGACCCTAGTCATAACCCATGGATGCTCTACGGTCCCATACTCACCCTAAATCGGGAATAAGGCTACGAGGGTGAGAGCGACCATTGCGAGGTAGACTAGGACCATCAGTTTCCTAGAGAGGCTTAGCGGCGAAACGTCATCTAGTGGACCGTCTTCGACAACCTCGGTCTTCATCATGAAGAAGGCTATTACCACCGCCATGATGAAGTAGCCCGAGAAAAGCATCATGATTATGCCGACGACTGACATCAGTCTATGATAGGTTCGCCCTAAGAGGGCTCGGCTTATATGGCCACCGTCGAGCTGCCAGGCAGGGATGAGGTTGATGAATGTGACTATGCAGCCCACCCAGGCGGCGAAGCCCACGGGGTGCAGGATCAAGACCATCCCCTCAGGCGCAGGCTTGAAGATAGATGACAGGTAGTCGATAAGGAGTGGGAAAGGGATCGACTGAAACCTGACATCAGGGAACATTGCCATCCAGCTGGTGACTTCCTCCAAGGGTACGATGAAGGAGAGCCTTAGACCGATGACGGTCACGAGGATCGTGACGAGAAATCCGACGAGTGGCCCACTCAGGCCTAGGTCGAAAAGGGCATCACGGTTCGTCGGGGGTTCCTTCTGGGTGATTACAGCGCCAAAAGTGCCACCCATTCCAGGTGGAGCTGGTATAAAGTAAGGCATGGAGGCTTCGATCCCCCTAAGGTTCGCCACGGTCTTGTGGCCGAGTTCGTGGAGGCCGAAGATGGCGAGGATTGCTAAGGTGAAGTAGAGGGCGTTCAGATACACCGATGTGTCGGGCATCAACAGCTTAAGGAGAATTGGATTATTGCTCCTGAGGTAGCCGTCGAAGTATATGGTAGCTGCTGTAGCCGCAAAGAGAAGCAAATTTCGTCTTGGCTTCGATGGCGTTGGAGGGGGTGCTTTAGTTATAGATATCGTGTACCGGTTGACCTCCCTCTCCAGTCTCGGCAGGTACCCTAAGGGTCGAAGATCCTCCACTAGCTGCATGAAGCCGTTCTTGATAAGTTGCTTTGGATCTCCACTGCCCGACGGCATGACCACAAATGTAGGTTTATCTAAGTAGAAGAACCTCTCCTGGACGTTGAAGTACGTCTCTATCGAGTCCTCGACGGCTGGATCGGTTATGTAGTAGGCGGTCAACTCCCCCTGAATCATCCCCATGTGGAAGTCCGAACGCTTCACTTAGACGTATCGAGAGTTAAAAATCTAATTGACTTCGAGTCTGAAGCACAGAATTTAAATCCCGGTTGATCAGACGTTTACCGACGTTGCAATTGGATGATAAAGATTTCAGAATACGTGGGTTCAGGTCAGACGACTTGAACAAGGTAATGAGAATCAACGAGGAGTGCCTCCCTGAGAACTACAGCTCGTTCTTCTATAGAGACCTCTACAACCGTTTCTCCAAGACTTTCGTTGTAGCAGAGGTCGACGGCGACATCCAGGGCTACATCATGTGCAGGATTGAGAGGGGCCTCTCGAAGCTGAAGAGCCTGCGACCGGCTCGTCAGTGCCACGTAGTCTCCATCGCCGTGAGGGAGTCCTACAGGAGGCGGGGCATCGCTACACAGCTCCTGAAGACGGCAATGTCAAACGGGTTGGATGAGTACAGCACAACCGAGTGCTACCTCGAGGTAAGGGTGACAAACCATCCGGCTATCTACCTCTACGAGAAACTTGGCTTTTCCAAGGTTAAGAGAAACTTTGGGTACTACCTCGATGGAGAGGACGCGTGGGTCATGGCCGTGGCAATCGAGGAGATGGAGTGAGCGTCTACCCTATTACTAACGAGTACATAGCCAGCATCTCATGGACAAATATATAGCCTACCAAGCGGGTTCTACCATTGAGGGTGCAGTGATAGATAAGGTCACTCTGATCACTTGGGGAGTTTTCCTGCTAGCTATGGCGATGTTCTGGTGGTTCGGTAGATTCACGTTAAACCTCATGAGGCAGCATCAGGATATATACCAGATCCTCTTCGCCATAGAGGAAGAGGAGAAAGAGCGTAACAGGTAGCCTTATTCATATATACTGGAGGAGCGAGTCCGAGTGACTCCTCTTGAACTTTTCATACCTCAGACACAGGCGCCAAAGGATCACCAATCCAATCAGCCAGAACGCTATTGTTGTCTGGAGGTCGAGGTAGAATATTGGCCTTGGCGTCCATCCTGGTCTCACCCGGTAGAGCCAGAGGTGAATTAGGTAGAAAAAAAGGGGATTCCTGCCGAAGGTGAGGATAATCCCTGTTATTCCATTATCGAATCCTGGGCGGTCCTGGATGTGGAAGCCCAGAGCCATGAAGAGGCACATGCCGCCGAGGGTCCATAGGAGGAACGCAAGGCTTGGAGGGTACTTTGCAACATATAGCCAGTCCACTAATGTATTTCCCTGTCTGGGCAGGAGGTTCCCATAGCCATTCAGCAACCGGACGATGAAGAACAGGATCATGGATGCCCCCCCGACGACTACCAGAGGTCTCTTGAGTTTGTTTATCCGTTTGGAGCCTATCAGTGTCAGGTATTTTCCGAAGCACCAGCCTAGCCCCATCACCCCCAACCAGGGTAGGAGCGGGTAGAGGCCCGTGAAAGGGGGCCAGTCGCTGTTGGGCTCGTGAATTATTACCCGGGCATACCAGCCTATCGGGTTAGTATCAGGTATCCAGTTTAGGTTTAGATAGGGATGGCCGAGGATTATTAAAATGGAAACAATAAAAATGAAGAGGGTCGGGACGAGCCTGTATACGCTGAATATTACGAAACAGGCACCAATACAGGCGATGACACCGAAGTAGAGGGGGGAACCCCCGAAGGCCGCTGAGACGACGAATATCTCAAGCAGCAGGAGCACCCCGCCCCTTTTTATCATCCGTATAGAGATATCCCTCTGGGACTCGCCCCTCGAAAGACGCTTAATCGTGGAGAGGGCAAGAACCGTACCAGCCAAGAATATGAAGGTAGGCGCGCAGAAATGGCTAACGAACCTAGCCAGAAACCATGTCTGGTTGATGAAGGGGGGCATGCGTCCCATGACCCCCTCGCCACCGTGATGCCACCTGTTCCAGAACCCTGACACGTGGTCCCAGGCCATTATCGCCATGACAATGCCCCTAGCAAAGTCGATAAAGGGGAGACGCCCCACGTCGCGAGTTATCGTTGTCCTCGCCTGTTGCATGATAGCAGAACCCATTTATGCCTAAATGAGGTTTTTCCTCTTACGATAGATATTTAGCTACCCGATCGGAAGAAGTTCTGAAAGGCATGGGGGACAAGGCTCTCATCCCGTGGAGCGAGGTCAGCTCCTGGGCTTGCAACGCATGTGGTAAGTGCTGTGTAGGCTACAGGGTCCCCCTTAAAGCAGACGAGTACGCTCGGATAGCCCAGGTCTTTGGCCACAGAGTTGTCGAGTTCGGCCTCGGCAAGGTTTATCTGAAGCATGGAGATGGGAACCGATGCATCTTCCAGAAGCCATCAATGGGGCGCTGGATATGCAGCCTCCAAGGGATGAAGCCCCTCGCCTGCAAGCTCTTCCCATTCAGAGTGCACTCCAAGCCGGTTTATAGCAGGGGCGACGGCAGTATGTACACCTACAACGGCAGAACCTTCCACGTGTACGTCGACCCCGACTGCGAGGGCTTGGTTCCTGGGAAGCCGAGTCAGAGATTCCAGTATCAGGTACTCCCTGAGATGATCCAGATAGGCATGGGGATGAGATTCAAGCAGAGGTTCACCACCTCCAAATACATATCTTGGACACCTCCATGACTCACTGGGAAGCAGTGGTCAATGGATCTTAGAGACTTGAATACATAGTGTCCCTAATATTAAGAAAAAAGGGATATTGACGAGCTTTCAGGCTACCAGAGAAGGTCCCAAGGCATCTCATTCAGGTTGACTGGGTCGCCCTTGGTGACGAGGACAATGTCCTCTAGGTGGCTCCTCATCCCCAGATTGGAGTCGGTGTGGGGCGGCTCGAAGGTAAGTGTCATCCCCGCCTTCAGCGGCTGGGAGTCCGTTTCAATTGGCCCGAAGCTAGGGGCATATGGCATCGTGTAGTCGTGGCAGTCGAGGCCGATCTGGTGGCCGCACCTCACCATCGGCTCGAAGCCGTACTCAGCGTTGATCTCGTTGGCCTTCGCCAGCACCTCGTTCCCGGATACGCCCTCCCGGATGTTCTTCATCCCCTCGGCATTTGCGGCCACCATCCTCTCTAGAAAGCCCCTTAGATCAGGATCCATCCCTATGGGCCATGTCCTGCCCATGTCGGAGCAGTAGCCCGTGTCCACCCGGGCGCCCACATCCAAGGATAGTAGGTCCCCGTGCTTGATGATCCCGTAAGGCCTCCTGGGGCCCCGTGAGAAGCTGAGACTCGACTCGAAGCTGAACTCAACGGCTCCCTTCTCTATCATGGCAGCGTCGAGATGTTTCTTAAGCTTCATTGTGTGCATCCCCGGCCGTGTCTCCTGCATCAGCTCTATGACGGCCTCCTCGGTTATGCCTATGACCCGCCTCAGCTCTGATATCTCATAGTCGTCCTTGATGGACCTAAGCCCGAAGACGTAGCCCGATATGTCCTTCTCAGGAGTTATCTTCACGTCAAGGACCTTCCCTAGCTCGTAGGCGAACTGGGCGCTCATCGTTGAGAGGTCGAAGCAGATCTTGTCCTTCCTGTAAGAGGCCAGGGCCTCCTTGGTGCCTCTTATGTGGTGGCCCTTCTCCTGCTTAATCGATATCACCTTGTCATAGCGCCCGCTCTCCTCCATCCGCCTGGCACCCCAATGGGGCATCACCACGGTGGAACCCCCATCCAAGTCGAAAACTAAAGTGCCATGTTCGTCTCCCATGCCCCAGGGGCCAGAGACGTAGACGAAGTTGGAGGGATTCTGGCCTATAACCTCGTTGAGGAAGACGACTGCCTCGAACCCTCTGGACCCGGCCTCCTCCAGTAGGGACCCGATGCGCCTCTTCAGCGATTCCTCTAGATTCAAAAATTCACCCGTCCTAATGGTGCATAGATAGGTTATGACTTTTTTCACTGCATAGGAGGTGTTAGAAGATCGAATTAGACCTTCAGGAGTCGTGTCTGGTATGGATGATGAAGGCCTTATGACCAGAATCGAAGCGAGCTACATCATAGCCCTCAACAGGAGACACCACGTCACCACGACGTATACTACCTTTTTTAATCAATAGAAATGAATACGATTCATGGAAGAACTTCTTGGAAAAGTGGGGAAGCTACTCGATAAAGCAGAATTGGCCGGCGCTTCTTATGCAGACGTCAGATATGAGCATCTGGACACCGAGATCATCGAGGTTGAAAACAAAGTACTCAAGACCTATTCCTCTAGGAGCCTTAGCGGCGTAGGTATCAGGGTAATCCGAGATGGATCGATAGGCTTCGCCTCGACAAGCGAAATGGACTGGCAAGGACTTGAGACTGCGCTCGAGAACGCGGTGAAGAGTGCCAGAGCTGAGCCCATCCATGGGAAAATTCTGGGCGAGAGGGGGGTCAATGTTGTGGATGTCGGGTTGCCGATGAAGGTGGATCCCTGGGATGTCCCACCGGAGGAGAAGGTCGGTGTGGCTATGGACGCGAATACAGCCGCATGGAATGATGACAGTGTAAGGAGCACTCTCACAAGACTGGGGCTGAGAAAGGATCATCGCCTCTTCATGTCCACAGAGGGAGCCGAGGTCAGGGTCTTCACCCCACTCTTAGGACTGGGCCACAACAGCGTGGTCGAGAAAGGGGGAGTGAAGGAGATGATCGGCTCCTCGGAGTCATCGTGCGAGGGGTACGAGTTCATTGAGGGAAAGGACTGGAACGCATTCGCAACTGAGATATCGGACCTAGCCCTCGAAGCAGTGGCCTCGAAAACCGCCCCGCCCGGAACCTATACAGTCGTCGTCGATCAGGATGTCGTTGGGCTGGTACTGCACGAAGCCCTGGGCCACGCAACCGAGGGCGACATAGTCGCGGCCGGGGGTTCGGTCCTCAAGGGGAGGCTGGGCTCCGAAATCGCTAGTAGGATTGTCAGCATCTACGACGAGGGCGTGGTCGAGGGTGGATACTACCACCCCTACGATGACGAAGGCACCGAGAAGGGAAAGACCATCCTCGTTGAGAACGGGAAGTTGAAGGGGTACCTCACCGACAGGAGATCTGCTACGGAGCTGGGGCTGGGCTGCACTGGAAACGGTAGGGCCCAAGACTTCGAGAACTTCGCCATAACCCGCCAGACGAACTACTACATGGAGCCCGGGGACTTCACCCAAGAGGAGCTCGTTGAGGACATCGACTTCGGTATCCTCGTCCAGGGTAAGGGCATGAAAGGTGGTCAGGTTGAGACCGGGATGGGTACATTCACCTTCGGCGTCGGGCCGTCAAGGGTGATCAGGAAAGGCGAGGTTGGCGAGGTCGTGAGGGGTGTCGTCATAAGCGGCTCAGTCCTGGACGTGCTCAAGAGTGTGGATGCTATCGGTGACAATTTTAAGATCAGGACCGGGGTCTTCGGTGGATGCGGTAAGGACGCCCAGACCGTCAAGACGGGGATGGGTGGGCCCTCGATAAGGGCAAAGATGACAGTGGGAGGGCGATGATAGGTGGAGACTGCCGACATGGCCGTGAAAAAGGCCATGGAGCTTGGAGCCTCCGAGGCGGAGGCGTACGTCCTGAGGAGAGGCTCAATTCAGGTCAGCTTCTCGGACAGAATCAAGAACCTGAAGACGACCTTCTCAACGGGGCTGGGCCTCAGGGTAGCCGTGGGGAAGCGGACGGCGATGTACGCGACATCGATCCTCGCAGAGGAGGAGGTTGGTGAGGCCGTGGAGAGGGTGATGAGCATCGTCAGGGTTGCCCCAGAGGACCCAGACTGGAATCACGCCAACATGGTATATGGGGAGACCCCTGTCAAGCACTGCTACGACGAGGCGATACCCAGCATCGAATACGACGACATCGTAGCCAAGATCGGATCCGCCGTTACCACAGTCACCGAACACGACAGGAAGGTCAGGCCGACCCGAGGGATGCTCCAGCTGGGAACAGACGGAATCTCGATAGCAAACAGCTACGGCGACGCCATCGAGGGCAGGGGAACTCACACCGGCGCATACATGTCCGTGAAGGCCGAGGACGCCGGCCTCGAGAGCACTGGCGCCGAGTTCCAGGAGACCCGGTTCTGGGAGGACCTAGACATGGACGGCCTGGCTGGGAGCGCGGCGGAGAAGGCCATCAGCTTCCTGACAGCGAAGCCGACTGAGGGCGGCGAGATGCCCGTAATAATCAGGAACAAGGTCTTCGCCAGCATCCTAGGCGTCATGCTGAGGGAACCTATAAACGCCGACCTTGTTCAGAAAGGCGGCTCCCCCTTCGCCGACAAGATGGGGGACAGGATAGCGGCGGAGGGAATCAGCGTAGTAGATGACGGGACCATGGATGGAGGGGTGGGTACGGCGCCCTTCGACGATGAGGGCCACCCGACGCAGAAGACGCATGTGATCGAGGACGGTGTATTGAAGAGCTTCCTATACGACAGCTACACGGCCCTCAAGGATTCGATAGAGTCGACGGGGAACGCCAGTAGGATCGATTACTCATCTCCCCCCTCACCGGCACCCAGCAACCTGATACTTGAGGCAGGGGGATCCAGCGTCGGCGAGATGGTCGAGGACACCGTAAAGGGGCTTTACGTCGAGAGGGTGATAGGGGAGTGGCTCTCCAACCCGATCAGCGGCAACATGAACGCCACCGTCACCCACGGCTTCCTCATCGAGGACGGGGAGCTTGGGCAGCCTGTAAAAGGAGTTATACTGGCGGGCAACTTCCACGAGCTCCTCCTAGACGGCTTCGAGGTCATCGGTAGCGACATAGACAACAGCGGCAACTACTACTCGCCGACGGTGAAGCTCAAGAAGCTCACGGTAGCAGGTAAGTAGGACAAGCCCAGAATTCTCCTCTACTCACTTCCTTCTCCCGATGTAGAGGAAGTGGTCAGAGGAGCCCAAGATGCTCGGGTCATTGCTCGTCTTAAGCAGTATCTCGATCCAGCGATCCCATTTCTCCCTGTCCTCGTACAAGGCGTTGGTCGCCTCCTGGAGGCCCGTGGAGAGCCCCTCGCAGGTGGCCATCTCGATGGTCTCTATCCCAGCGCCCTCCATGAGCTCCCTCACCTCATAGGGGTGGAAGAAGTAGGCCTCCGTGAACCCGCTCCCCCTCTCCTCGTGCCAGTCGACCCTGTGAATACCCTTGGTGAACATCTCCTCGTGGTCGGGGTCCAGAAGCTCATCGGAAAGCCTTGAGAGCACGACTCTGAAGACGCCGTAGAGCCTTATGACAGAGACGAGTATGGGGGCACCAGGCTTTGCGACTCTCGAGAGTTCCTTCATAGCGGTCTCCCTTTCGGCCCTCTCAAGGAGGTGGGAAAGGGGTCCCAGGCAGACGACGGCGTCGAAGGTCCTCTCCTCGAACTCCGAGAGGTCCGTTATGGAGCCCTCGACGACGCCCCTAATCCTCTCCTCGACACCGGCCTCCTCTATCTTTCCTTGGGCGTATTCAAGGCTCACCGGGGATAGGTCGAATAGGACGACTTCGTAACCCCTCCTGGCGAGTTCCACCGTGTAGCGCCCGGGTCCCCCGCCTGCGTCGAGGATAAGTCCCTCCAATGGCAGGTGCTTCTCAAGGTAGTGCATGGTTACTATATACTCGAGCATATTGTAGGGGTCGCGGAAGAGTCGGCCCCACTCAATCTCCGCCGTCCGGTCGTAGTACCTACGAACCACGTCGCTCATAAATGACACCGTGAACCTGAGATACTCTCCTCTTAAACTAAAGGTTTCTCTACTCGCTTCCCTTCAGGGCTTCACCGATCATCGGAACGAAGGCGACGTCGATGATGTAGTGGACCGTCAGCTCGTCCCCATGCTTCTCTATTAGGGTGAGGGTCTGGTAGTACTGGATGCTCCCCAGGGGGAGAATGAGTCGCCCCCCTTCGCCCAGCTGTTCGATCAGGTAGTGGGGGACGTGGTTGATGGCGCATGTGATTATGATGGCGTCGAAGGGGGCGTGCTCCTCCCAGCCGAAGTAGCCGTCCGCGCACCTCACACAGATGTTCTCATATCCTAGATCGCTAAGCAGCTCATCCGCCCCGGTTGCCAGCCCCTCCCTGATCTCGACTGTGTAGACCTCCTCGCACAACTCCGCAATCACCGCAGCCTGGTAGCCAGATCCCGTTCCTATTTCCAGCACCCTCTCATGGCCCTTCAGCTCCAAGGACTCTGTCATGAGGGCTACCACGTAGGGCTGGGAGATTGTCTGCCCCTCGGCTATGGGGAGGGGGTGATCCTCGTAAGCCTGGGCTCTCATCCCGGGATCGACGAAGAGGTGCCTAGGAATACTGCCCATCACATCGAGCAGCCTCTCATCGGATATTCCCCTCCTCTTGAGATCCCTCTCTACCATAGTCCTCCTGGCCTCCTCGAACTCGTCTGCCTCCTTGTCCAAAGACCTGCTGTAGGTGAAGTAGAGGGCCGAGCTGATCACCAGCAACCCCAACAGGATCGAGGCCTTCACCTCCAATCTCAAGAGCCATCATCTCCGGGCCAGTAGAGAACTCGGGCCTGTATCTCTCAAAGGTCGACCCCTAAAAGGGGTTTTCGATGGCTTGACACCGATTTATGATGGTGAGAGGTTTTATCCGCAATCCCACAGAGATTATCTCGGGTTGACATTCTCGGGGTCAGCGTATTGGTTAAGGTAGTGCAGCGCTGGGGCGTAAGGTACGTCGGCGTGTTTCTCCTCTCCGCGGCCACACTAATGTTCCAGGTATCGTACACCAGGATCCTCTCCGTCGCCCTCTGGCATCACTTCGTCTGGATGGTGGTCAGCATCGCCCTCCTCGGGTACGCTGCCAGCGGCACGCTCCTTTCCCTCTACCCGAAACTGCAGGAGCAGGACCTTGACGCTATACTAGGTATAACCTCTTCACTGTTCTCCGCGTCCATGATCCTCGGCTACTGGGTGCTCAATCGCGTCCCATTCGATCCCCAGAGGCTCTCCTGGGATAGGTTCCAGCTCATTTATATCACCGCTTACTACGTCCTGCTTTCCATACCATTCCTCCTCAGCGGGACCGCGGTGGCTCTAGTCATGTACAAAGCCGGCCACAGGATAAACAGGCTTTACTTCTCGAATCTAGTAGGCTCGGCCCTAGGCTCCATACTCGTCATCCCGTTGTTCGCGGTGTTCACTGGGCCTACTATGATCATCGTGTCCAGCATCATTGCCGGGGTCTCGGCCGTAGCATTCTCAATGAACCTCAATAGGAGGTTTCGATCGACCACGATAGGGTGGACTGTTCTGCTGTTTGTCCTCCTTCCCAGTGCCTCAGTAGCCATACCTGTCCGAATGTCCCCGTATAAGAACCTCATGGTCGCTCTGCGGTATCCGGGAGCCAGGCTTCTCGAGACACGGTGGAACGCCTTCTCCAGGGTTGATGTCGTCGAGAGCGGGCTTGTTCGGTTCGCACCTGGTCTCAGCCTCAGCTACGTGGGTGTCCTACCTCAGCAGATCGGCGTCATCGTGGACGGCGACGACCTCGACGCGATCACCAACTATGGGGGAGAAGCCTCATCCCTAGTTTTCACAGAGTTCCTTCCGACAGCCCTCCCTTACAGACTGCGTGATAGCCCAAGGACCCTCATCATCGAGGCCGGGGGTGGCCTCGAAGTCCTCAAGGCCCTCCATCACGGCTCCACAGAGATCACAGCCGTGGAGGCTAACCCAATAATAGTCAGGCTGGTCCAGGGGGACTACGACGAATACGCTGGCTCCATCTATAGAGATGAGAGGGTCGGTGTTGTGGTCGACCAGGGGAGGAGCTTCGTAAAGGCCTCAGGCGGGGTGTACGAGCTGATTGAACTCCCGATGGCCTATGGGGCTTCAGCCTCCTCAACGGGGGTATACAGCCTCTCCGAGAACTACCTCTACACCGTCGAAGCCTTCGAGGAACTCCTCTCCCACCTCGCCGTGGACGGCCTGCTCTGCATCTCTACATGGCTCCTCCCTCCTCCCAGGGAGGACGTTCGCATCGTGTCTCTGGCTATGACGGCCCTCGAAGGGATCGGGGCCAGTAGACCTTCGGAACACTTGGCCGTAATAAGGACCTGGGGGACCATGACCGTGCTTGCTGGGAGAAGCCCTCTGGAGGAGTGGGAGATTAATGCTGTGAGGGATTTCTGCGGTGAGATGGGCTTCGACGTCGTCTACGTCCCAGGTGTGGATGAGGATGAGGTGAACGTCTACAACGTCTTCCCGGAGCCCATCTACCATGACATCGTAAGAGGGATGGTCGAAGCAGAGGACAGAGGAGAGTTCTATGAGAACTACCTCTTCGACATCGGGCCGACCACCGACGAGAGACCCTTCTTCTTCCACTTCTTCAAGTGGGACCGCCTTCTAGAGACCTACGAGAGCATGGGGATGAAGTGGCAAGCCCTCATAGAGGGTGGCTACCTTGTTCCAATAGCCCTCCTCCAGGCCCTGGCGCTCTCGATAGTCTTCATCCTCCTGCCCCTCAGGAGCCATCGGAAAGCCTTAACGGGGGGAGGGGGGGGCCTTCTGGCGTACTTCTTCTGCCTGGGCCTCGGTTATATGTTCATCGAGCTGGCCTCCATCCAGAGGCTCATACTCCTTCTCGGGCACCCTTCCTACTCTATATCCGTCGTCATCTTCAGCCTCCTCACAGCCTCAGGCATTGGAAGCTATGTCTCCAAGAGGTTCGAGCCAGCTGGGAGAGAGCATAAGATAACCCTGGCAGCTATATGCCTGCTTGCCCCTCTCTACGGTCTCTCCTCCCCGATGATCCGCTACCTACTTGGGCTGCCTCTCCTGGCGAGGCTTGTGGCCGTGTTCACCATCGTGGCTCCTTTAGGTGTGCTAATGGGGATGCCGTTCCCCCTAGGAATTGAGTTACTGACGGAGTCGAGGAGTCCGTTGATACCCTGGGCCTGGGCGGTGAACGGTTGCGCCTCGGTCATAGGCTCCATAGTGCCCACGATGATAGCCCTATCACTCGGCTTCTCCACAGTCTTCGCCCTGGCAGGCGCCGCGTATCTAGTCAGCCTCCTGATGGTTCTCCGTGTTAAATAGGAAGTAAGCTGCGACTAGCTCCCGGCATCCCCGAAGAGCAGATTACTAGGTGGCTTTCACCTATTTTTAGGCTGGAATTCCTTGAACCAGTGGAAACCGAACTTCTCCATTAGCCTCAGGTAGTCCAGGTTGCCTCGGGGCATCCTGTCTGCCCGGTAGTGCAGTCCGAAGTACCTCTGGACGCTGCTGATGTAGCCGTTCTCCCTTATCTTGCTGATGCACATCTCGGCGAAGCCCTCCCCGTGTACGTCCCTGCAGACCCTTGAGATGGTCTCTAGCCTCTCCTCGGTGATCTTCACCCTCCTGTCGTCCCCGGGTCCATGGTACTTCTCGTCGTAAGCCTCGAGCAGCTGGCGGTCGCCGAGGTCACAGTACTCCTCGTCGTGGACCACCACCCCAACGCCGAGCTTCTTCCGGGGCATGATCCTGGTCTTCGGGTAGCCCATGCAGAGGAGGACGACGGGGAAGACACCGTCGGGCAGGCGGAGCATCTCCTTGAGCTCCCGGAATATCTCAAGGGCAGTGCCTATGTACACCGAGCCCAGGCCCATCGAGTCGGCAGCCGTGCAGATGTTCTGGGCGCAGATTATAGTGTCCTGGAAGGAGACCCAGAAGTGTCGGAAGGAACTCGTCGCCGTGAACGGGGCGACCTCGAGCTCAGCCCACCTATCCAACCTGTGGAGGTCGATGCAGAAGAGAAGATCGACCGGAGCCTCGCCTATGAAACTCTGCCTGCAGAGCTCGGCCAGCTTCTCCCTTGTATCCTTTTCCCTTATCTTGATTATCGAGTAAGGCTGCAGGTTGCCCCCGGTAGGGGCGTGTGTGCCAGCCTCCAGCACGGCGTCAAGGACTTCACGCGGTATCTCGTTGTCGGCGAAGTCCCTGCAGCTGCCCCTCTCGTAGAGCAGCCTCATCGTCTCGTTCGGGTACTCGCCCTCAGGCTCCACCTCTACACCGTGGTGCGAGGGCATGTCACTGCTACCCAATTCAACAACTCCTTGAATGGATCATAGGAGTCAACTGGGTGATTTCAATGAAGCGGTTCCCCTGAAAAAAGGAGTGTATGGGATTCTAGTCTCTTGTCTTCAACGCGTCGGTAATGTCGAGCTTCTCGAAGGCCTTGGCGAAGTCGACGAGGTAGTCCACTAGGCCGTTCAGTATCTTCTGGCCACGTTCGTAGAGCTCGTCTACGACTTCCTTGCCTAGATTCGGAGGGCCTTCGACGTCGAGGTCCCATGCCTGGATGGGGATAGTCAGCCGCCCTCCCTTGTACTCGAAGCTGTTGAATCCCAGGGGGAGGATCTCGTCGCCGAGGAGGTTCCTCATGGTGTACTTCTCGCCCCACTCCCCCTTGTAGCCTGTGCCCCTGAGGTCTGCTATCTCCTTGCCTCCGATCGCCAGGGAGACGGCCAGCTCGGCCATGAATGCCCCAGACTCGGGGAAGAGCTCGGGCATAAGCTGCCTTCCCAGGCTCCACCACTCGGGGATGGAGATGAGCATCTCGAAGTCCCTAGCCCTCATCCCGGCTCTTATTAGCACCTCTCTGTTGCCGCCGTGGCCGTTCAGGACGATTACCTTCTTCACCCCGAAGCGCCCGAGGCTCCTGAAGATGTCGACGTACACATCCTCAAGGGTGTCGGGAGATATCGTGATGGATCCGGGGTAGAACTTCTGCTTCTCGTTCTCGCCATAGACGAGTAGGGGGAGGGTGAGCAGGCCCGTCTTCTCCCCGACCATATCCGCGAGCCACTCCACGGAGCTGGAGTCGATGCTGATGGGTGTGGGCCCGTGGCCGTGTAGGGTCCCAACGGGCAGGATCACGGTGTCTGACTTCTGGAAGGCCTCCTCGGCCTCCTTCCAGGACATTTCCCAGAGCTTGTACTTGGACAACTTAACACCGTCTGTGAGTCATCTAGGATTCTTAAAACGTTTCTCAGCTACAAAGCTCCCATTACGAAATGAACAGAGTAATGAGGATTATAATAGAGATTAGGAAAAAAGGGTTATTGTTTTCCTAGCTTCTTGGCCAGTTCTGCCAGCTCCGGGTGGACGCTCTTGCCCTTGTCCAGGATCTGCTCCCCGTCGAGCCAGACGGAGACGTTCAGGCAGATGCCGTCGCTGTGTGAAGCCGCTGGCCTCCACCCCATGTTGCCTATGCCCCACTCGACGCAGCCCCAGATCCTCTCGTCCTCGACGATGTCCCCAGTCAGCTTGGCGCCGGGGTTGAACCCGTAGCAGATGTGCGCCATCTTGAACATGTTCGGGTCGTCGAAGCTCCTGAGCCAGGCCTCGTACTCTACGGCCTCCTTTCCACCCTCGAAGCCTACGATGTCCCCCTTCTCGACGACCAGGGTTACAGGCTCCTTCAGTAGGCCTATGGGGGGGACGAGGGAGCCGTCGTAGACGATCCTCCCGTTGACGGTCTCGAGCTGGATGCCCCAGTAGATCTGTCCTCCCATCATGTGGGCGCCTGGCGTGTCTGCGTATCCGAGAGAGTAGCCCCCTCGCCCCGGATCCCTGTTCTGGAAGGCTATATCCATCCTGGCCGGGCTCGTGATCCTCACATCCTTGGCGTTCTTCGTAAGGTCTGTTATCCTAGCCATGTAGCCCTCCAGGGCCTCCAGGTCGACTCTGCCGATGCACCTCACCATCATGTCGGCGTTCATACCGACGAGGCAGAGGTACCTCAGGTTCTTGTTTTCCTTCATGGCTGTGTCGTAGGTGGTGGAGTAGAATATCCACTGGTTGTTGAACTCGACCCAGGCGTCGGCGCCCTTCAGGGCTCCCACCAAGGCGTCATGTGGCAGCATAGGATCGGCCGCCTTCCCCACGCCCAGCGGCGAGGCAGTCCAGATGACCATCGGCTTAGCACCACAGGCGAAGGCGGCCCTCGCCGTCGCCTCTACGACCCTCATGTCAGACTCGGTGTCCGCCGTGATGACGAACGTCTCCCCCTCCTTTAGCTTGAAGAGTTCTCGGGTGAGAATATCCGCTGCCTTCCCTAGCTCGAACTCATAACACTTACTCATGTAGCCACCGACCCAAACGGGTTTAATACTCGATAAAAGGTTTTCAGGGCAACCCTTTTCTAGAATTCCCTGTAGGCTTCGGCGAGAGGATGGCCTATGCAACTCAAGTTGAATGCTTTGTACCAGCCGAAAGGTGACTTGTGGATTTCGATCCCCTCCTTCTGCAGATTCTGCCTCAGGTTGTTGAGGAACCCCTTGGCGCGTCTTGGGGAACCTAGGCTCTTGGAGAGGTGGGCATAGGGATATAGCAGGACCCTGTTGCAACCGATACGGGAGACGTCGACCTTGATGTTCTCAACGAATTCCCTGGTTATCTCGTCGGTCCTCCCCTCGTCGCTCTTCTCGTAGCAGATGAAGCAGACCAGGACGTCTTCGAGCTGCTCCTCCTTGGGGCTTGCGGGCTGCTCTGCGACGGGAGTCTCCTTCCTGACCTCGTATCCGAACTCTGAGCAGTGTAGCTGGAGTACTCTCATGTTGATTCCTTTACACTGCGGCTCGGGTATATGGTTCTTTTCATCTTCAGGCTACTCTGACAGCGCCCGGACAGCCTCTTCGATGTCATCGCTCTTCAGTATGAAGGAGCCTGATGCGATAATGTTTGCGCCTGCCTCCCTCGCGGCATTCAAGTTCTCATTTGAGTTCTTGGCTGTCGCGGGGACGATCAGGGGCTCCATGTCATCCATCCCACAGGTTCGACCGGTATTTAGCCCCTTGCCACGGGGTGCTGGTCCACATTTTCTGTCACAAAACCTATAATGTTCACGGTCTATAGGGTCAAAAGAAAGGATTCTGAGCGTGTCACTCATGATTGTATGCGGCCACTCCAGGGTTGAAGCCGTCGAAGGGGGTTACAGGGTATACATTGACGAGAAGATATCCGGGGCCCTCAACCTCTTCCCGGGGCAGAACCTCTTCGGCGGGAGCACCCCGGGCTCCACTAGGCTCTCTGTCTCCACGATTCGGCTGAACCCCTATGTCAGCTATTTCAGGGTCTTCATGCAGGATGTCAGAGGCAGCCTGGCGAGTGTCACCGAGCTATTCTCCTCTAAGGGAGTCAACATCCTGAGCAGCGGGGCCTTCGGCTTCGGCAACATCTGGGTCTCAGAGTACATCGCCGATTTCAAGGACATGGATGTGACCGCAGACGACATAGTCGGTGACATCGAGGGCCTCGGGGGCTTTGTCACCTCCAGGGAGATCACCGAGTTCTTCCCCAAGGCCTTCGAGTTGGAGTCCACATACGAGATACAGGTCGACGACAAGGGCAGGATGTACCTCCTGCTCTTTGAGGCTGTCGGCGGACTGAGCGCCGGGGGCTACGCGATACTCAAGGCCTGGGCGGATATACAGGCCCTATTCATAGATTTCCTGCCCCCCGCTACCAGGCTGCTCCAGATCTCCGCGATGCTCAACGATGTCCCGGGGGCCCTCCAGAAGCTGGCCGCCCTCATAGGAACCCAGGCTAACATGCACGCCATCGACGCGCAGCACCACGAGGAGGCCACGGGGCTCTGGGTGGTCTACGGCGTGCTGGAGATTGGTGGCCTCGAGGAGCTCGTCGCCAAGGCTGAGAGCGCCCCTGCGATACTCAAGTTCGACATTGTTCCCCTTGGATGGGAAGCCTAGTACCTGTCGGGATGGATGACTAAACCTGTCCGGTATCTTTAAATAAGCCCTGAAGGAATGAATGCCAAATTCGGTGGTGTTTGGATGCGCCAATTCCAATATCCGAGGCACAGTTAGACGACCTTCGTCGGATAGTGCTTCGTACAATCAATAAGAACCAAGTTCTCATCCTGACCAACATCCCGCGGGTACCCGCGTCGGTTACATCCGTCCTCAGGGAGATCTCTAGGAGGCACAAGATACCTCTCTCCACGCTGAAGAGGAACGCCCAGATCCTCAAGGAGTTCAACCTGATAGCCTACGGCGACCCCCCTAACTTCTCGGGGGTGGAGCTCACGGAGCTGGGGCGATTCATCTCGAACCTAACCATCAGCGAGGATCCGACGGTCCTCGGTAACATGGTCAGGACCCGGTCCGGGCTTAGACCCCTGGGTTCAGTCATCAGGGACCTCAGGAAGACCGTGCTCCAGATGATCGCTGAGGCCGGCTCGGGCCACCTGGGAGCCTCCCTATCTGCAGTGGACATTCTGGCGGTCCTCTACATGATGAAGATGAGGCACGACCCCAAGAACCCTTTCTGGCCGGACAGGGACAGGTTCATCCTTAGCAAGGGTCACGCAGCCCCGGCACTCTACGCAGTTCTCTCCGAGGCGGGGTACATATCCAGCGAGAACCTGATGTCCCTCAGGGCGCTCGGCAGCAAGCTTCAGGGGCATCCGGATATCCGGACCTCCGGAGTAGACGCCAGCACCGGCTCCCTAGGGCAGGGACTGTCCATCGGGATAGGGATGGCCCTGGCGGCGAAGATGGACGGCTCAAGTAGCAGGATTTACGTTCTCCTCGGAGACGGGGAGCTGGACGAGGGTCAGGTCTGGGAGGCCGCCCTCACCGCATCCAACCACGCCCTCGACAACCTCACGGCCATCGTCGACAGGAACGGCTACCAGCTTACGGGGAGAACGGAGGAGATTAAGAAGCTGGAATCCCTGAGCGAGAAGTGGACGTCCTTCGGCTGGGAGGCCCAGGAGGCGGATGGCAACGACCCGGCTAGCATCCTCGACGCCCTCAACGCCTGCGACCTCACCTCGGGGAAGCCCAGCGTCATCATCGCCCACACCACCAAGGGGAAGGGCGTCTCCTTCATGGAGGGCAACAGGTACAGCCGGAAGACCCCGGACGCCCAGGAACTCAAGCGAGCGCTGATGGAGCTGGCATAGATGAGGCAGCAGGCATCGATGCTTGAACACTTCGGCAAGGCCCTCGTCGACCAAGGGCTCATCCACGAGGAACTCGTCGTCCTGGACCCAGACGTAGCTGCGTCCACGAAGGTCACATACTTCGCGGAGAGGTTCCCCGAGAGGTTCATCAGGGTCGGCATCAGCGAGCAGGACATGATAGGCATCGCGGCGGGCCTCGCCGCCTCGGGGAAGGCCCCCATCGCATGCGGCTTCGCGATGTTCGTGGCGTGCAGATCATGGGAGCAGATAGCCAACTCCGTCGCACGCCCAGGGCTCAACGTCAAGATCGTGGGAAGCCACAGCGGCCTCAGCCCGAGCGCCGACGGAGACTCCCACCAGACCTTCGGGGACATCGCCATGATGCGGGTGCTCCCAAACATGACCGTCGTGGTCCCAGCGGACGCACTGGAGACTGTGGAAGCCCTCAGGGCACTGGTGAACACACCAGGACCCGCCTACCTACGCCTCCTCCGGGGAAGCACCCCCATCGCCTACGTTGACGAATGCGACTACACCCTCGGAAAGGCAAACGTTCTAGCTGAGGGCGCCGACACCACGGTGATAGCCAACGGCGTCATGGCCCCCCATGCACTGGACGCAGCTGAGCAGCTCTCATCCGGAGGGATCTCGGTAAGGGTCCTGGACATGCACACGGTGAAGCCCCTGGACGCCGACTCTATCAAGAAGGCCGCATCCGAAACCGGCGCCATAGTCACAGCCGAGGAGCACAGCGTCATCGGGGGCCTGGGGGGAGCAGTCGCAGAGGTCCTCGCATTGGAGCATCCGACGCCGATGGCGATGGTCGGGATAAAGGACAGGTTCGGAGAGTCAAGCCGGAGCTACACAGCATTATTAGAGGAGCTCGGCCTCACCTCGGAGGCCATAGCGGAAGAGGTCCGAGGAATATTGAAGAGGAGGAAATGAAAGGGGGACACACTTTGTCAGTGAAAATATCACCCAGGATTAAACTCGCAGCGAAGAGCGAGGATAGGGAGAGCACCCAGGTCACCGTCGGAGACGTATTGATAGGCGGCGAGAAGATCGTCGTCATCGCTGGCCCCTGCTCGGTCGAGTCAAGGGAGCAGATCATCGAGGCCGCGAGGGCCGTGAAAGCAGCGGGAGCCTCGATGCTCAGGGGCGGGGCGTTCAAGCCGCGGACCCTCCCGTACAGCTTCCAAGGGCACGGCGTGAAGGGGCTGAAGATGCTCGCTGAGGCCAGGGATGAGACGGGGCTCCCCGTCGTGACCGAGGTCATGGACCCAGCCGATGTGAAGACCGTAGAAGACTACACTGACGTCCTCCAAGTGGGGGCGAGGAACGTGCAGAACTACCCCCTCCTCAAGAGGCTAGGCGAGGCAGGGAAGCCCGTGCTCCTCAAGCGGGGGCTCGCCTCGACGGTGGAGGAGTGGCTGAGCGCAGCGGAGTACATCCTCCACGGGGGCAACCCCGACGTCATCCTATGCGAGAGGGGAATACGGAGCTTTGGGAAGCTAACCAGGTTCACCCTCGACCTCGCAGTCGTCCCCCTCCTCAAAGAGGTGAGCCACCTCCCCGTCGTCGTTGACCCCAGCCACGGAACAGGGGTCAGAAGCCTCGTCTCACCCATGTCCAAGGCGGCGGTCGCCGCAGGGGCGGACGGCCTCATCGTGGAGGTCCACCCGAACCCGGAGGAGGCGATGAGCGACGGCCCGCAGTCACTGAGGCCTCCCGAGTTTATGGCGCTAATGGAAGAGCTGAAACCTGTGGCTCGTTCAGTCAAAAGAGTTGTAGCAGGGAGATGAAATCTGCGGGTTCGACGCCCAGCGTCCGCTCCATGGACATCGACCTGGGCGAGAGGAGCTACACTATCTACGTGGGCAATGGACTAGTCAATAGCATAGGCCAGCTCATCAAGGAGAGGATCCCAGATGTCCGCATCTGCGCCGTCGTGACCAGCGAAGGGATCCCCAATGAGCACATCGAGGCCCTGAACGGCTCCCTGGAGTCGGCGGGACTCAAAGTCGGAATGGTAAATGTGCCGGTCGGCGAGGAGGCCAAGTCCTGGGACGTAGCCGGATCCCTCATCGGGGAGCTACTTGACATAGGCCTGGACAGAAGATCGGCAGTGATAGCCTTCGGCGGGGGCGCGATAGGCGACCTCGCCGGCTTCGCCGCAGCGATCTACATGAGAGGTGTGCACCTTGTGCAGGTTCCCACGACCCTCCTCGCCCAGGTTGACAGCAGCTACGGCGGGAAGACGGCGGTCAACCACCCCAAGGGGAAGAACCTCATCGGGGCCTTCTACCAGCCCAGCCTAGTCGCCTCCGATCCGGGGTTATTGAGGACCCTCCCCGTTAGGGAGCTCCTATCGGGGCTGGGGGAGGTTGTGAAGCACGGCGTCATCGCCGACCCTGAGCTCTTCAGGCTGACGGAGGAGGAGAGAGACCGGCTGCTGGAAGCAGACTCGGAGGCCCTCACGGAGGCTGTGATACGCTCCGTCGCAATCAAGGGGAGGCTAGTCGAGGAGGACGAGAGGGACATCAAGGGCTCTAGGGCTATACTAAACTACGGCCACACGGTGGGCCACGCCTTGGAGATCCTCTCCGACCACGAGCTAAGGCACGGTGAGGCAGTCGCCATCGGCATGGAGGCCGCAGCCGAGATCGCAGTAGGCCTCAGTCTTTTCAAACCTGAAGACGCCGAGAGGCAGACCAAGACTTTAGATTCCCTCGGTTGCAATCTCAAGCTCCCTGAAATAAACCTGGAGACGGTCATGTCAGTGATGCACAGGGATAAGAAGGCCGTCGGGGACACCATCAACTTCGTGCTGCCCACAGGGATAGGGAGCTCCCCCGTCGTTCAGGGCGTGCCCGAGGACACCATCGTCGACACCCTGGAGAGGATGGGATATGGGTAGCCCGAAGATCTGCGTAGTGATCACAGCCAGTGATATGGAAGGCGTGTTGGAGACTGCGAGGAGGATCGAGGCCCTTAACCCCGATTTCATAGAAGTCAGACTGGACTACATTGAGGGCACACCCGATCTATATGAGATTAGAGGCGCCTCCAGACTGCCCATGATCGCCACCAACAGGGGAACTGATCACGGAGGACTCTCCACGGACCCCGACTCGGACAGGGTCGAGATGTTACTGAATGCCTGCGAAGTTGGATTCGAGTATGCTGACGTGGAGCTAGACCTCATGAAGGTCAGCAACGTCGCAGTGGAGGTCAGGGACAGGGGTGCTCAGACCATAATATCCCACCACGACTTCATGTGCACACCGGAGAAGAGAAGCCTGAATCACATAATGAAAAGGATGATCATTGCCGGCGCAGACATATGCAAGATCGTAGGCATGTCCAACACCCCCAGGGACAACCTGAGGTACCTCAACCTCATCCAGGAGAACCTGGACGTCAACCTCGTATGCTTCGGCATGGGAGAGACTGGCCTCCTCTCCAGGGTCTTCTCACCAGTGTTCGGAGGAGCCTTCACGTACGCCTCGACGGAGAGGGGGAGGGAGAGCGCCCCTGGGCAGCTCACAATAGCCGAGCTGAGACAGATCTACGCCCTGATGGGGGTCTAGGATGAAGCTCTGCTACCTCCTCGGATACCCCGTGGGCCACTCCATGAGTGCCGTGATGCACAACGCCGCCTTCCATGAGCTGGGCCTAGAGTACAGGTACGACCTTCGGGGGGTTAGCCCCGAGAAGCTTGGGGAGTTCATAGCAGGGGAGATGAGGCGGCAGATAGTCAGGGGTGCCAATGTCACTATCCCCCACAAGGAGGCGGTGCTGGAGTTCCTCGACGAGGTGGACAGTGAAGCCAAGTCTATCGGGGCGGTCAACACCATCGTGAACGACGGCGGACGTCTGACGGGCTACAACACAGACGGTAGGGGAGCCGTGAGAGCCCTCATCGAGGCATACGGAAGCCTGGATGGCTCCAATGCCGTCATAATAGGGGCCGGGGGGGCAGCGAGAGCCATAGGCTATTGCCTCTCCACCGTGGCGGGGAAGATCACGCTCCTGAACAGGACCCTCAGAAGAGCTGAGGAGCTTGCAACGCACATCTCATCGATGCCCGAGTGCAGATCATCCGTCCACCCATCAACCCTAAGCCATGAGAGCATAGAAGAGGCTCTACTTGATACAGATATCCTGATCAACACGACGCCCTTGGGCATGTACCCCAACACTGGGGACACACCCGTCGAGGGAGGCCTGATACGACCCGGCCTACTGGTATTCGACGCCGTCTACAACCCCATCCAGACGAGGCTCCTGAGGGAGGCCGAGAATGCAGGCGCCCGGACGCTATCCGGCGTGATGATGCTTGTCTATCAGGGAGTAATCGCGTTCAAGCTCTGGACGGGGATGGAGCCCCCTGTTGAGATCATGTCCGATGCCGTGACTGAGACGCTCAAGGAGGGACACAATTGAACGTAGCCCTCTTCGGCTTCATGGGAGTAGGTAAGACCCTCATCGGCGGGCTCCTATCCGAAAGGCTGGAGCTCTCCTTATTCGATCTGGACGAGGAGATAGTAAAGAGGACCGGAAAAAGCATCGACAGGATATTCCAAGAGGAAGGCGAAGCCCGGTTCAGGGAGATAGAGAAGGAGGTCACGAGGGAGGTATCACAGCTAGACGGACAGGTCATCGCCTGCGGCGGAGGCACCGTCATCGACCCCGAGAACCTGGAGAACCTGAGGCGCAGCTCTAGGATGGTGCTCCTCACGGCGGATCCCCAGGTCATCCTGGAGAGGGTTGAGGCCGAGGGCGACGTAAGACCCCTGCTGAACGTCGACGACAGGCTGGGGAAGATCAGGCGCCTGCTAACCAAGCGCTGGCCGAGATACGTGGAGGCAGCGGATATCATAATTGACACATCGGAGTACACACCAGATGCAGTCGTAAGCATCATAGTCGAGAACCTGGAGGAGGACAGCGCTAATGCAGGTTAAAGTCACCCCAAGCAGCCTAAGAGGGAAGCTGGAGCCCCCATCCTCGAAGAGCGTGACCCACAGAGCCCTCGTCTGCTCCGCCCTCGCCCAAGGTGAGAGCGCCATACGCAGACCCCTAATCTCCGACGACACCGTTGCGACACGCCGACTCATCGAGCTTCTCGGCCCAGAGGTCTCGGGAGGCGACAAAGAGTGGAGGGTCAAGGGAGGCGCCCTCATGGAGCCCTTCACTGAACTCGACTGCGGAGAATCGGGGACGACGATACGACTCATGACGGCGGTCTGCAGCCTCGTCGAGGGGGTCTGCAAGCTCACAGGGGGACCGTCACTATCGAGGCGCCCCATGGAGCCCCTCGTGGAGGGGCTTAAGCAGCTAGGCGTAAACGTCGACAGCACCGGGGGCCGACCCCCAGTCCTTGTTAGAGGGAATGGTAGGATCAGGGGCGGAGAGGCATCCATAAGGGGGGATATAAGCTCACAGTTCATCTCAGCCCTGCTCCTCGTCGCACCTCGGGGAGAGAAGCCCACGACCCTCAGCATCACCACCCCCCTGGAGTCGAAGCCCTACGTCTCCATAACCATGGACACCCAGAAGCTCTTCGGAGTCAACGTCGAGGCATCGGAGGACATGACGGAGTTCAAGGTCAAGAGGCAGGACTACACCCCGACGGAGATGACCGTCGAGGGAGACTGGTCCTCAGCCGCCTTCCTCCTAGCTGCAGGGGCGATGACAGGCGGAGTGTCTCTTGGGAACCTCAACATGAGCAGCAGGCAGGCCGACAAGGCCATAGTGGACGCCTTGAAGGCTATGGGAGGGGAGATCCAGGACGGTGACTCCAGCATCGAAGTCAGGGAGGCACACCTCAGAGGCTTCACAATGAACGTCTCGGACTCGCCGGACATCTTCCCTGTCTTGGCAGCTCTGGGAGCCACGGCGTCGGGAACCAGCACCCTCACGGGGTGGAGGAGGCTCCGGTACAAGGAGTCGGACAGGATTGAGGCCATGGCTGAGGGTCTGAGGAAGATGGGAATACAAACGGCCCTCGACGGAGACACATTCACCGTCAAGGGCGGGAAGCCGAGGGGCGCAGCCATCAACCCCCACCAGGACCACAGGATCGCCATGGCGTTCACCATCTTAGGCCTGGTCGCCGATGGGGAGACCACGATCAACAATGCAGAGTGCGTCACCAAGTCCTACCCTGGCTTCTGGGACGACATGGAGGCCCTGGGGGTGGATATAAGGAGGATAGAGGATTGAGCAATAGCATAGGGAAGACCTTCAAGGTTACGAGCTTCGGTGAGAGCCACGGCAAGTGTATGGGAGCAGTCGTAGACGGATGCCCCGCCGGGCTACAGCTCTCAGAGGAGGATATCCAGGGGGAGTTAGACAGGAGGAGGCCCGGTCAGAGCAGCGTCTCGACGACGAGATCGGAGGAGGACAGGGTTGAGCTTCTCTCAGGTGTCTTCAACGGGTACACCACGGGGGCCCCCATCTGCATGCTCGTCCGGAACCGTGACAGAGACTCATCTGGCTACGAGAGGAGGAGGTTGACCCCCCGGCCGGGACACGCCGACTGGCCCGCCCACGTCCGGTACGGTGGCTTCAACGACTACAGGGGAGGTGGCAGGTTCTCCGGCAGGATAACAGCCGGATATGTCATGGCTGGGGCGGTCGCCAAGAAGCTGCTAGAAGACGTCGTGGGGATAGAGGTGTTAGCCCACACGGTCCAGATAGGGACCATCAAGGCAGTAGAGGCCACCCAGGATGAGATCAGATCGAATGTGGAGATGAACCCTGTTAGGTGCGCAGACCTCAAGGCCGCTTCCCGTATGATCGAGGCCGTGGAGAGCGCAGGAACCGAGGGAGACAGCCTGGGGGGCACGGTCGAGTGCCTTGTGCTCAACCTGCCGACGGGAATCGGAGACCCCGTCTTCGACACTCTTGAGGGCGATATTTCGAAGGCCCTATACGCCATCCCTGCGGTGAAATCCGTCAGCTTCGGCGCTGGAAATCTCTTTTCCGAGTTCAGGGGTTCGGAGAGCAACGACCGTCTAATCTTAGATGGCGGTAGTATCAGGACAGAGACCAACAACGCTGGCGGAATCCTGGGAGGTATGAGCAACGGGATGCCCATCACATGCAGGGTCACTTTCAAACCGACGCCATCGATTAGAAAGCAGCAGACGACAGTTGACATCTCAACCCTGGAGGAGACGACTATTGAGGTTGGCGGACGTCATGACCCCTGCATCGTGCCCAGGGCGGTCCCCGTTGTCGAGAGCATGGTGGCCATAGTCATATCAGACCACGCGATCAGGGCTGGTCTTATACAGAGGGTGCTGGGGGTAGAGTAATGTCGTACGAGGAGGAGATGAACCCCCTCAGGACGGAGATCGACAGAATCAACGCCGAGATAATTGGGAAGCTTGCTGAGAGAGTTGAGGTGGCCCTCAAGATAGGCGAGGTGAAGAGGAGTTACGGAAGACCAGTGGTCGACATGGGTAGGGAGGGAAGAGTCTATGGGCAGGCCAGGAGCATAGCCAACGAGAGGGGCATCGACCCCGACGGCGTCGAGAGGGTGTTCAGGGAGATCGTTAGGCTATGCACCGAGGTTCAGCGGGAGGGGCGGAGATGAAGGTCGCGTTCCAAGGGGAGTTTGGGGCGTACAGTGAGGAGGCCATAATCCAGCGTTACGGTGACGCCGTCGAGACCCTTCCAACACCGTATCTGCGGGATGTGTTCGACGCCGTAGAGGAGGGGAAGACAGACCTTGGGCTGGTCCCTGTCGAGAACACAATAGAGGGGAGCATCGTTAGGTCCTACGACCTCCTTAACGAGAGGGGGGTCGTTGCGACGGGGGAGGTGATACTCAGGGTGGTCCACTGCCTGATAGCCAACCCCGGTGTTCCCCTCGATCAGATACGTGAGGTCTACTCCCATCCCCAGGCGCTGGGCCAGTGCAGGGAGTACCTTGAGAGGAGGGGACTGAAGGCTGTGTCTGCCTATGACACTGCCGGCAGCGTCAAGATGATCAAGGAACAAGAACTCAGGTACTCCGCCGCCATAGCCAGCCCGAGATCGGCCGAGGTATATGGGATGACGATTCTGGACACCGGCATAGAGACCCACCACGAGAACTACACTAGGTTCCTGCTCATAGGACATGAGGAGCAGCAGCCAACCGGTCATGACAAGACATCAATGGCCTTCATCGTTGTGCATAGACCAGGCTCGTTACACCAAGCCCTCAGACCCTTCGCCGACTACGGAATCAACCTCACCAAGATAGAGTCCAGGCCACTGATAGGCAGACCGTGGGAGTATGTTTTCTTCATAGATGTATTAGGGCACAGGGAGGACGCTAACATGAGAAGCGCCCTCATCGAGCTGCAGGAAAGATCAGATTACGTCAAGATACTTGGCTCATATCCCAGGGCTGATTAGGTGACCTCTAGGAGGCTCTGAAGGCATCTATAGCCTCGAATACACGGAGACGAAGCTCGTCCGCTTTGAGATAGTCGGGGTCCTCTCTCATAAACTCCTTCATGCCCTCGATGCGTGCGGTGAAGGAATTGGGCTCCTCAAGGATCATTTCCCTAAGCCTCTTTGCATGGGAAAGGAAGCCATCCAGCTTGTCTTTGAAGAATTCGTTCTCAGATAGTAGGGACCTGATTAGCCAGGGGTCCTCGTTGACAACGCTCTGGGCGAGGGCGTACTGCACGGTGAAGGTCGTCCCAGAAAGCTCCTTGAGAAGGGAAAGGTCCTCTCCTTCCAGGGCTCCGACGAAGGAAAGATTCAGGAAGTAGGACAGCCCAAGGACAGTTGCCATAGCCCTGTCATGACCATCGGCTTGGCACACCACGATCTTGGCGCCTCGGAAAACCCTATTGGCTACCTCAGCTTCGGAACCTGGATCTGCGACAGGGATGACGACGATGGTCGCCCCCTCGATACCTTCTGCCGAGGGCCCGAACAGGGGGTGAACAGAGACGGGCCTGATCTCTTGCTTAATTTTACGGAGAGCGTCTACCGAATCCGATTTTAACGAGGCGATATCCATCAGGATTGCCCCGTCTTTAAGATACGGCGCCACCTCTCCTATGACTTCAGGTATCCCCCGAATCGGGATGGAGAGCAACACCAAATCAGCATCCCTGACTACATCATGGTTTTCTTCCACCATGTCAACGCCGATCGATTCAGCGATGGCCCGCGCCTCATCGAGTCGGATATCTGATATCGACACCTCGTAGCCGCGTTCTCTGAAGTAACTGGCAAACCAGACCCCCATTCGGCCGGCACCGCCTACTATCGCCACTTTCATCCTACAGACATGAAGGGATCGGAACTCGCTTATTTCTGCCTTTAGGGCAGGGGAGACTGCCCTTTTCTCATGAATCAGTTGTTGTAGGGAAGGTCTTCTCAGGCTCCTTGATGAAGAGGGTGAACAGCAGGCAGCCTATTAGGCCAAGGGCGGTGCTCACGTAGAAAGGTGCCTGAGGAGATACTCCCTCGTACAAGTACCCGCCGACGAGGGGAGCTGGTGTACAGACGAAGCCGGTGACGGTCCCCATCAGCCCCAGGATGCTCCCTCTTAGCTCCTGTGGCGCCACCTCCGTCACGAGGGCCTGCCAGACGGGGCCCCCAACCGATCCCATCACGTTACCCCCGAGGCCCTCACCGATTCCACCCGTCATCCTCGTGAGGATGAGGCCATAGAACCCGGGGTAGAATGTGTAGCCGAGACTAGAGAAGGAGACCAGCAACTGGGAGAGGATTATGTAGGGTCTCCTTCTTGCCCTGTCCGAGAGGAACCCGCTGGGGATCATGAAGAGGGCGGCGACGGTGTTTGAGACGATGCTCGCTATGCTCCACTGCATCTTGCTCATCCCCAAGACCTCCGTGCAATAGACGACGACGAAGGACCAGAATATCTGGAACCCAAAGCTGCTCAGCACGGCCACAACGATCAGCTTCCAGACGATCCTGGGCGCGCCCCTCAACCGGGAGATGGAGGGTCTACGCCTGGTTTCGACTCCTCCGGTATCCGGCGCGAGGGTCTCTGTGATGAACCTCCACTGGATTATGAAGATGGGTATCATCACGGCGAAGGAGAATAGTAGGCCGAGGCGGACAGCCGGGATAACGCCCATGTAGTCCTGGATGTAGCCACCAAAAGGGTAGGCGGCAACTATGAAGAGGTACCAGGACATCGTATAGGCCCCGAACCCAGTGGCGCGCCTCTCAAGAGGGAGGGACTCGGCTATCAGGGCGTTACGGGCGGGTACCGCGAGGGCAGAGAGGGAGGAGGCTATGACACCTGGGATGAGCATCGTCCAGTGAGTAGAGAACCTATAGATGATGGGGGGAAGGAAGCCGAAGAGGGAGCTAACTAAGATCAGCTTCCTCCTCCCGAACCTGTCGGCTAACATCCCCCCGGGCAGCTGGAGGAGGAGGTTGGAGAAGCCCTGCAGTGTTGAGAGGGCCCCAAGAACGGACATCGAGGCGCCCAGCTCCTTCACGTAGAGACCCCAGAAGGGCCTCCAGAGGAATGCTGCGAACATGGAGATGCTCTGGCAGAGGGTCACGACGAGGAGGTTCCTGTTCGAGACGACGATCCTGACAGATTCTCTAAAGGACGACAAAGACTGCCGAACCCCCGGTCCGCTATCCTGAAGTTCTTCTAAAGGTAAATCGATGCGTATATCATCTTTTCCATAGGCGCCATAGGTGGTCGATCAGGTCCCTCTCGCAGTTTACGGGATTGAAGGGTGAACTCATTAGCTGAGCATCGAAAGGATGACGGGGCCATAGGTCAAAATCGCCCCTCCAGCCGCTACTGAGGCTATCTGACCGCCTACGTTGGTCGCCAGGGCCTGGGGGAGAAGCCAGTTGTTGGGGTCCTCTCCACGCCCCAACATGTGAGCGGTCCTCGCAGCCATTGGGAAGGCGGATACCCCGCAGGCTCCAATAAGGGGATTCACCTTCCCACCTGTGATGGCGCAGGCTATCTTCCCAAAGACCAAGCCAACGGATATGGCGGAGACGAAGGAGACGAGCCCTAGGAAGAAGATATACAATGTCGTCGGGTTGAGGAAGGCCTCAGCCGTCATCGTCCCACCTATGGATATGCCGAGGAGGAGGGTGACGAGGTTCGTCAGCTCGTTCTGGGCTGCGTCCGAGAGCCTCCTAACGACACCGCTCTCTCTCATCAGATTACCCAGCATCAGTGTCCCGACGAGCAGCGACCCCTGAGGTGCGAGAAGGCTCGTTATCAGGAAGACGGCCAATGGGAAAAGGATCAGCAGGGTGCGGGGCGGGTCAGCCCGCGGATTCTCCATCCTGATCAAGCGTTCCCTCTCCGTGGTCAATATCTTGGAAAGGGGAACCTGGAGCAAGGGGACCAAGGACATATAGGTATAGGCGCACACAGCGATGGGGCCCAAGAGCTGGGGAGCGAAGCGCTGAGAGACGATGATCGCCGTTGGGCCGTCCATCGCCCCTATGATGCCGATGCTGCTCGCCTCTAGAGGGGCGAAGCCCAGGGTCAAGGCGAGGTTGATAGTTATGAATATTCCTACCTGCCCGGCGACCGCGAATATCAGGAGCATCGGCCTTTTAATGAGGCTGGAGAAGTCGGACATCGCCCCAATGCCTATGAAAAGGAGGGCGGGGAGCAGCTCGTTCTCGATACCGTGGACCCTTATGGTGTCCAGGACCCCACCTGGATCGGCCAGACCGGCATGAGGTATGTTCGCCAGAACGGCTCCGAAGCCGATGGGGAGAAGGAGCAGAGGCTCGTACCTCTTGGCGACGGCGAGGTATATGAGGGTAAGACCGATGACCAACATGACTGAGTTACCGGCTAGGACCCACAAGGCGTTATTTCCCTCTACGAAATCCCGACCAGCCTCTCCCCTTTCCCTACTTGCTGTCCGACCTCGACGTAGATCTCCTCGACGACACCGACGACGGGGGCGTAGATCTCGTTCTCCATCTTCATCGCCTCAAGAATCAAGAGGATGCTCCCAGCTTCAACGTGGTCTCCCTTAGACACTTTGATATCCTGCACGACGCCGGGCATAGGCGCACTGACTACGCCTTCATATGCTGCTGTGGTGGGCGTGACCCTTGTGGGAGTCGGTTTGGGAGACTGCACGATATGTGCTGGTCCAGCCCCTTTCGGGCCTTCTTCTCCTGTCACCTCCTCAACTTCAACCTCGAAGGTTTGACCGTCGACAATCACCCTGAACTTGCGTTTCAATTCTCGTCCCTCATCCCCCTATCTAGTGCCTCTATCCTGGCTGCCGTCGACCAATATGTTCTCCCACTCTGCTGCACGCATTTTGGGGAAGCCCGTACTTTACCATCAACATAGCTGTATATTGCTGCCATGATTGCGGCCTTAATCATCGGGGAGTCGTCTTCCTCCTTCTCCTCCTTGCCTAAGATCCTCAGGGCTAACTTACTCATTAAGGTGATAGCGAGGAGGGTGGCGAATACGACTCCCAGGCCCGCCATGGATACGAGTGCGCCATACCCTAAACTCAATTGGGGCAGCCGATCCTACCTTCTTCCAGTATTGATATAAGTATGTTCACACAGCTCGCATAAAAATATCCGGATAATCTAAAAAAACACTCAAATATCAACGGGATTTTTCATCATATGTTATACCTTTTATGAACTATTATTATAACTCCACATTATATATACCCCGCAAGATTCACTTTTAACCAATAAAAAGCTCAACATTAATAAGAAATGATTAAAAAACTGTTTCTTGATCCATAAAATAGCTCTATAGAAAGTCTCCACAAACCCCTTATATAATATGGGCTCCATGTACAACCAATAGATCTCGAATTAAAGGTTTATTTTTTTCTGGAAGGTATGGTTCTTCGTCGGATATTTCTCCTAGGCGAGTGACTTTCATGTTCCAACAAAATCCTACACCAGTTATGGGATGCCTTATAGGCCCGTAGTCATCTTATGGAGCGGGCAGAATGGTCAAGGTCTCTTACAAGCCAGCTGAGGAGCTTGTAGTCCTCGAGATGGTAGAGTATGATCTCAATGAGCTCGTGGGGACCTGCGCGCTACTCATCAACGCCGGTAGACCGGTTATACTGAACTGGGCCGAGGGGGTCGCCTTCCACCACTCCCCGATGCCTTTCAACACGAAGGAGCTGCTGAGGGAGCGGATGAAGGGACGCATCTACTGGGCAAGTGTCTTCTTCGCGAGCATGCCAACATACACTCCCGTCCTCAAGGTCGGGGCGAGGGACATCCCAGTTGTTGCCACTCCCAACCCTCTGCTGAGAGAGGCGGCCGCCTGGCTGAAGCAACAGCTAAGCTCCAATTAGTTCTATTCGGGCTTTCTTCCACCCTTTAGGACTAATCCCTTGTAGTTTATACCGGGAATGTAAAGTTGCTTCTCGGGTACCAGGCCACGAGGCTTGTTGATGATGAACCAGATAAGGAGAAGACCTAGGATCAAGTTTTCTATCCTTAGGAATAGGCTCGCTTGCCCCGTGTTCGCTATCACCTGGCCGAAGACTAAATTGAAAGCGGAAATCCCTTTAAGAATGAAGACTCCAACGATGACTCCGATCAGGGCGCCTGCGTTGTTCCCCATACCACCCATCGTTATCATAAGCCAGGGCCAGATGGTGTAGGTGTTCTGGTCGTAGAACTGGTACTGGACAAAGTTGTAGTAGTATGCTATTAGGACGCCAGTCACAGCCATCATCCCGGAACTGAACATCATCACTTCCCTTCGTATCTTGGCCATATTCTTACCGGCACTCATAATGGTCCACTCGTTCTCACGGACGGCTCTCATCAGTCGTCCAAAGGGGGAGTTCTGCATCCCCCTTATGACGAAATACATAAACATCCCTACAAGAAGGGTAGCAAGAGCTACGATGAGCATATTCTCGCCAGGATACCACGAGAGGAAGTTTGGAACGAAGGACCCCATCGTCCCCCCAGCAAGCCAGGCGTTGTTGGCAGCTATAACGTTCCCAGCGCTCGATATCACATAGAGGAACATCATTAGGTAGGTGGACCTAAGTTTCCCACTTATGGTGGCGAGAAACCAGCCCAGTATGGAACCAAAGAAGAGGGCTAAGGCTATGGAGAGGAAGAAGAAGGAAATACCGAGGAAGGCGTTTCCTCTGATGAACGCGGTTATTGTTGAAGCATTATATGGGTTATCGTAAACCCAGTCAGGTTTGAATGCCACTCCAAAATTGGTGAGCAAAGCCATGGAGATCCTGAGGACGACGGAGCTGACCACGTAAGCGCCACAGGCGACGGATATGTTGTTGCTCATGTTGGGTATCCCAGCATTCCCATACTGGAAGTTGAGGGCCGTCGAGACGATCAGGTAGTGACCGAAGAAGATGGCGACGTTCATCAGTACTATCTGGTACGGCACCAGCAAAGTATATCACCGGATAACATAGTAGCACATGTATGCACCTATGAAACTTGTGATCTGATGAGGCGCCCTTCAGCCCATATTTTTAAAAGGGCTGAGGCAATCCACTATAGGATTCAATCAGAGGTATGCTCGATGAGAGACGACGCTATATCAAAGATCTTCGACATGGCAAATTCGGAGGGGAGGAACTTCCTCTTTGAGCACGAGGCCAAGAACCTCTGCGGCTACTACGGGATGCCCGTAACGAAGATCTTCGTCGCAAAGACCGAGGAGGAGGCCGTGGAGGCGGCGGAGGATATAGGCTTCCCCATCGTCCTCAAGATAGTCTCCCCCCAAGTCCTCCACAAGTCCGACGCTGGAGGGGTCCTCATCAACATCGTGGACGAGGCTGGCATCAGGGGAGGATACAACAAGATACTGGAGAACGTAAAAGCCCACGTGCCGGATGCTGAAATAACCGGTATACTGGTGCAGGAGATGGCGCCCAACGGCACAGAGGTCATCGTTGGCTCCACGAAGGATCCGACCTTTGGCCCCACCATCATGTTTGGCTTGGGGGGCATCTTTGTCGAGATCCTCAAGGACGTGAGCTTCAGGCTGGCCCCCATCACTAAGGTGGACGCCGAGGAGATGGTGAGGGAGATAAAAGCCTACAAGATCCTGGAGGGCGTCAGGGGTATGCCACCGGTGGACCAGGATACCATCGTCAACCTCCTGCTGTCGACCTCAAAGATGCTCATGGAGTGCCCCGAGATCAATGAGCTCGACTTGAACCCGGTGCTTGTATACGAGAAGGGTGCCAAGATCGTCGACGCCAGGATAATACTGTAGAGCTGAAAAACCACACATCCTTTTCCAAGGGCTGCGTCTTTCCCATACGCCTCTTTAACTGGAACTTTATGAGACTGTTTCAAGGTTACACTCTATATTTCAATATTGTGGGAGTAGTTGTTACCGAGGGGCGCGTCGGAGGGTTGTAGCACAGATCTGAGTACCAATATTCTCTGCGCAGGTCGATTAATAGACCAGTCTGGCGTGTATCCGCTCGACAGGGGTACTAAGCCGCCCAACCGAGACCCCAGACATAGGTGAGGTTCCCGTGTGCCATAGACGGTAGATGACCCAAGCCTGTTCTATTCCGTCTTCAAGATGATCCTCGGGACCGTCTGCATCATCCTTGGAGCTGAGTACGCGTGGACCTACTGCGTTTACACCGCGGCCTCCTTCGGCATCCTTTATGTAGCCGACACTATCATCTGGCTCTGCGCGGGGTCGATCCTGTTCACCGAGGGACTGCAAAACTATCTCAGAGCCCTGCGGGTGGGCAAGAGGGAAGTAGAACTAGAGTCAAATTCAACTGGTTAGGATCCTCCGTTGGCGGTTAGCCGGCGATCCAGCCCTTGAAAGCCCTATACTGCAGGAAGATCCAAAGCGCCAGTAGAAGGAGGGCCGATCCCCCGAGGATAGTGGTGCCGCTCCCATTCGTTATCATGTCCAAGGCGCTGGTGGCCGCCTCCAGTGAACTCCCGAGGCTCATGAGTAGGAGGGAGACCGAGTTCGGATGGGACACACTCACCACGCTCCACCCAGACGATGCCGTGAACGCCATGCCCCCATGCTCGTAGACAACGCCGACGGGAGAAAGGGTGTAGGTCCCGCTGGGGCCCAGGTGGAGGTCATAGCTCAGGGAGCGGGACTGGCCTGGGCCGATGATTTCCCAGCTATCCGATGTGGAGCCCGACACCACCCGGGCGCCGAACACATATCCAGAGGCTGCAGAGTGATCGGTCAAGAACACCTCGGTCATAGGTTCCTCGTCGTCGTTACTGACCGTGACCGTGACTCTCACATCGTCGTTAGGGAATACGGACACTGATGATATCTCCCTCGTGACCCTCACGTTGAGGGGCAGAGTCAAATCTGACACCTGGAGCTGGAAGCTCGCTTCGTCTATCGACTCGCCGGGAGCCACAGTGTTGAGGAGGCCCAGCTCGTAGAGGGAGCTGTTGATGAGGTCGTACCTCGGATCATCCAGGGGCAGCGACGTTGTGAGCTTCGCCTTTGCCCCCTCCGTATCGTTGAAGAAGGGCGTGGTTAGAAGCATTATCGACATGTCAGAGTCTTCGCTGAATTCAACGGACTCCTCCACGCCGAGGAGGGCTATAATATCCATCGCCTGCATCTCTCCCTCAGAGACGAAGCCCCTCTCCCAGTAGGAGGCTCCCCCCGAGAAGCTCAGGACGCCCTCGAAGATAGGGGGCAGGAACTCAGTAACGTTCTCGGGTACATCATCCATTGGGAAGTAGAAGGCGACGGTATCCATGTTGATGAAACCAGTCAGGAACATCGAGCCCTGTGCCGACTCGAGGAACGACCCCGGTATGAGCCTACCGTTATCGGTGGCTTCCCTCATAAGCTCAGCCAAGCCGCCGAAGTCCTCGAAATACTCGAGGTAGGAGTCGGCCAGAGTGTCCAGCTCGGCAGTCGACTGGTAGACGACCAAGTTGATATCCGGAAGGGACATGTTGCCCGCCATGGTCGAGGGGTCGAAGGACATGAATTGCTGGAGATCCACCCCGTAGAGGTCGTCGAAGGCTGAGGAGACCCCCTCGGAGCGCTGGGCGGTTTCCTCAGGGTTGACATCCACGTAGGCGACCACCATGAGGGTGGATGGGAGGAGTTCGAGGTACTCCTCAAGGCCCTCAGGCATCTCCGACATCTTGGGAAGGGCCTCTCTCAGGCCCTCCTGGGAGAGCAGGAGGGCGCCGATGAGCCCGTCAGCGTCTAGGCTCCCCCAGTCAAAATCCAGGTTGGAGCCGGAGCCAATGAAAACATACCCCAAGTATGCCGAGCCTTTCTGATCTATGTAGCCCACGAGGTTCTCGGTATAGAAGCTCTCATCTGCAGCCCACGCACCAAGCGATGCAGGAAGAATGGTGCCGACAAGAAGGAGGAGGCTGAGAAATGCTAGTATCTTCTCTACATCTGGGAGCCCTCCGCCAGGCTTATTCCCACCACCCAGCTTCACCTTGAGGGAATCGGAGTACGGTTTGAGATAGGGCTCCATCCTCTTACCGACCTCGACGCCTATTAGGGCCGCGAGGATCACTATGATGAGCTTCTCCGCCACGCTCACTAAGAGGGGTGTGGCTAAATCCATAAGCACAGACTGGATGTCCTCAGGGGGACCTGTGGCCATCATGCCGAGAGCGTACTCCATCAACTCGCCGATGATCGGAGCCTCATATAGCTGGGCGATGGTAAGGCCGGAGGGGAGGGGCGGGATGAGGTCAAGGGGGTCTACGGGAGGAGACTCGGAGATGAGGGCACTCATGTTCAGGGCTAATCCTAAGGCGTTTGTTAGTAGGAGCAAGACAGAGATGAGGAAGACCGATACCATAGTCAACACAGCGCCAACCCTCCTGCGCACTATCACACCGCCCAGCAATGAGGCCCCTCCCCAGATAGCCACAAGCCCCATGAACTTGAGGGGTTCACCCAGGATGAGGAAGACCAGTATGAGTGTGGGTAGCAACGACGAACCCAGGACGGGTCCGAGCCAGTTGGCTATGAGCCAGAAGGCCGTGTGGAGAACATAGTACCCTATGGTGAAGGACAGGAGGACGCCGAGGATGAAGGCTGCTGTCTTCCTCAAAACTAGACACCTCTAGGAGATTAATTCTCTGCTCATAAATCAGTTCTTGTGTGAAGGGCCTCGCTCTCGTCAACCCTTTAAAGGGTTCGGACATATTCATGCCGGTGATTGTATGCTGAGCATAAACCGGCTGGCCCACAGGCTGTACGAGGAGATCATGGACGCCCCTGACTACTACGGGGTGACCGTGGAGCGCCTACCATGCGGCGCAACGGTGGTCGACACCGGCCTGGAGGCCAAGGGCGGATACGAGGCAGGTCTCATGACGACCAGGATAGCTATGGGCGGCGCTGGAAAGGCAGAGCTTGGATACGCCGATTTCGGAGGGCTTAAACTACCAACAGTGGTCGTATCTACAGACCATCCTGCTGTAGCCCTCTTCGGCGCCCAGCTCGCGGGGTGGAGGATAAAACCAGAGGGCTACACCGCAGATGGCTCCGGACCCGCGAGGGCCCTCGCCCTCAAGCCGAAGAAGGTCTTCGAGAAGATAGGTTACAAGGACGAGTCAGATGTAGCCGTACTGCTGCTAGAGACCGACGTCAAACCTCCGGATTCGGCGGGCTTGTTTGTGGCGGAGAAGTGCGGCGTGAGGCCAGAGGATGTCTACCTGCTGCTGACTACTACTACCTCCATGGCCGGGATGGTCCAGATATCCGGCAGGATAGTGGAGACGGGGCTCTTCAGGCTAGATGTCCTGGGGCTCGACCTGAAGAAGGTGAAATACGGCGTGGGCTACGCCCCCGTAATGCCCCTGCACACCGACCATGGGAAGGCGATGGGGCGGGCTGAGGACGCGCTGACCTACGGAGGCGTGACAAGCTACGTCGTAGACGAGGAGGAGTCGGTGCTCGAGGAGATGTCGGCTAAGGCGCCTTCCACCAACTGCAAGGACTACGGTAAGACCTCCTACGAGATATACAAGGCGGTGGACTTCGACTTCACCCAGATAGACCCGGCGCTCTTCGCCCCCGCCGTCGTGACCCTGACATGCGCCAAGACGGGAGCCTCGTTCACCTGCGGCGAGGTGAACGACGAGGTCATAATCAACTCGGTGAAGGACTGAGGCCACAAATCCCCTTTTTTTATTCTCCCATTATTGAGAGACGCTCGGAGCCACGGGTTCAGTTCATGAGCGAGAGAATGTGATCCTTCGTGAGATCCAGCCCCATAACCAGGCCCTTCCATTTACCGAAGGGTGAATAATAACCCTCGATCTCCTCATCGGGGACCTCCTTACCCTCGCCGTGGATCTCGTAGAACCTCTTCCTGTACCAGTTGTCCAGCGCCAGGAAGTCGTACCTTCCCAGGAGCTTGAGGATGTTGTCGGCAGAGATGGGGCCGACTCCCTTGACCTTCATTATCTCCCTTCGGAGGCTAGCGGAGTCGAGGTCGCTTGTCTTCCACGACTCGACGTTTAGTCTGCCCTCCACTATGTTTCTAGCTAGTTCCAGCAGGTATGGGCTCCTAAAACCGGACTTGACCTCTCTCCTCAGGAACTCCTCCGTCCTTTCAGCCAGCTGATGAGGCGTGGGAAATGAGTGGTGTCCGCCCACCTCATCGCCCAGCTTCTCGCAGAGCCTTCTTGTGATGCCCTTCGTCAGGCCCCAGCTGGCGTTGGTCATGGAGATGGTCTTAACAACGTCCTCGAAGACGTTGGACCCCCTTATCGACCTCCCTGCGCCTATCTCTAAGACCCAGGCGAACTCCCGGTCGCTCTCTAACATAGAGTAGAAGCCGGATAGGTCGATATCCAGCATCAGGCAGGTCTTTATACCAGACTCGACGCCCAAGAGGCCTTCCCCATCCAGCTGTACACCTGACTCTGTCCGTACATCAATGGTATCCCCTTCTCCTTTTTCCACAGTTACGTAGATCACGCCCCCGCCCGCCACTCTAAGGACACGAGAGAGAGTTCCCACCTCCCTGTCGAGGACATAGGGTGCAAGATCCGTCCAGCCGCTTCCCATGACGGTGGGAAGGAAGCCGAAATCTTCCGGTACTGTGACGGAGAAGCTTTTTTTCAGGAGATCCAATTCTATCAGTCCATTTTTCTGGTAGTTTCAGGTATAACTCTCTTTCGGCCTCCTCACAAGTCTTAAGTTTCCAGGCAGGCAAAATCATAGCATTCAGAGGTTTGGTTTTATGCTCAAGATCGATGTCACGCTCATCAGCGGGAGAACTTCTGGGCAGGGCTCGGGACTGGAGATCGGGAAGACCTCCGATGACTACTTCGGGAACGTCGCGCTAATAGAGATTGGGGCAGAGGACGCGGAGTCCCTGGGAGTCGAGGACGGTGACCCAGTGGAGGTCGCCACGTCTCACGGCAGCGTTGTCGTCCAGGCACGCGTGGGGAGAGGGCTGGACCCCGGGATGGCTTTCTTCCCCTACGGCCCTTGGGCTAACCAGGTCTTCGGCTCCGAGACGGAGGGAACGGGGATGCCATCCTACAAGGGAATAGAGGCGACCATCGAGCGGGCCGATGGTAAGGGGATTCCATCTCTTGTTGAGCTCGTCGAAGGCTTCAGGGAGGGTAGCTGATGGCGGTATACAGGGATGTTGTCTGCCCATTCTGCGGGTGCCTCTGCGACGATATAGAGGTGACCGTCGAGGGGAACGAGATCGTGGGTACGAGGAACGCCTGCGCCATATCGCGGTCTAAATTCATGAACCACTCCGCGAATAAGATCGAGTCACCCACCGTGGACGGGAAGGCAGTCGCCCTCATGGAGGCCGTAGACGCAGCCGCTGAGGTCCTGGTCTTGGCGAACAGACCCCTCGTCTACGGGCTGAGTTCAACGGAGTGCGAGGCCATCGGCAGGGCCGTCGAGCTGGCCGAGCTCACAGGAGGAGTTGTGGACAACACGTCCTCCGTCTGCCACGGCCCAACGATCCTAGCGCTCCAGCAGGTGGGAGAGTCGAAGACGACACTGGGCGAGGTGAAGAATCGGGCGGACCTCATTATCTTCTGGGGCTCAAACCCCACGGAGGCCCACCTCCGCCATATCATTCGCTACTCGGTGATGCCAAAGGGACTGTACACTCCGGAGGGTAGGAAGAGCCGGTACGTCGTAGCCGTGGACATAAGGGAGACGAGGATGGCTAGGGTCGCCGACCAGTTCCTCAAGATAGAGCCCGGCAAGGACTTCGAGCTCCTGCTGGCCCTGAGGGCGGTCGTGCGCGGTGCAAAGCTACAGGCAGAGGAGGTTGCGGGGGTCCCGAGGGAGGAGATCGATGGTCTGGCGAGGAGGATGAAGGGGGCCAAGATGGGGATAATATTCTTCGGCCTCGGATTGACGCAGTCAGACGGGAAGCACATGAACGTAGACGCGGCCGTCGGCCTTGTGGCGGAGCTCAACCACCACACCAAGTTCCTCCTCACGCCGATGCGTGGCCACTACAACGTCGCAGGCGCCAACACCGTCACGACCTGGCAGACCGGCTACCCCTACGCCGTCGACTTCGCCAGGGGATACCCGAGGTACAACCCCGGGGAGTACACGGCTGTGGACCTCCTGGCCAAGGGTGAGGCAGACGCGGCAATAATCGTCGCCTCCGATCCAGGAGCCACGTTCCCGGCAGATGCGGTCAGGAACATGGCGAGGATCCCGGTCGTAACCCTCGACCAGAAGGTGACGCCGACGACTATGCTTAGCAAGATCGTTATACCCGTTGCCACGGTCGGGGTCGAGGCCGAGGGCACGGCATACAGGATGGACGGCGTCCCCCTGAGGATGAAGAAGGTCGTGGAGCCACATGAAGGCGTCTTGCCGGACGCCAAGGTGCTCAAGATGATTGTGGACAGGGTGAGGACCCTGAAGGAGGTGGACTAGATTGGGAGAATTGATCGTGAAGGGCGGATATGTCTTCGACCCTGCCAACGGCGTCGACGGCGAGAGGGCGGATGTCATGATCAGCGGCGGTAAGGTCGTCGAGGAGATAAATGAGAGGGGTGCGAAGGTCATCGATGCCAGAGGCAAGATCGTCATGCCCGGGGGCGTCGATGTCCACAGCCATATTGCGGGGTCCAAGATCAACATCGGCAGGCTACTTAGGCCCGAAGACCACAGGAAGGACGTCGTGCCTAGGACCAAGTACACCCGGGCCGGCGTCGGGTACAGCTGCCCGTCAACCTTCGTCGCAGGCTACAGGTATGCCCAGATGGGGTATACGACTGTGATGGAGGCGGCTATGCCGCCGCTGGGTGCGAGGCACGTACACGAGGAGCTCAACGACACACCGATCTTCGACAAGGCGGCTTTCACCCTCTTCGGGAACAACTATTTCATCCTGAAGTACGTGAAGGAGGGCGACATGGGGAAGCTGAAGGCCTTCATCGCTTGGCTCCTTAGGGCGACGAGGGGCTACGCCATCAAGATCGTGAACCCAGGCGGAGTAGAGAACTGGAAGTGGGGCAGGAACGTCGGGGGCCTAGACGACCTCGTCTACAACTTCGAGGTCTCGCCGAGGCAGATTATCACGAGCCTCTCCAGGGCGAACGAGGAGCTGGGTCTTCCCCACACGATACACCTCCACTGCAACAACTTGGGCATCCCCGGGAACTTCGAGACCACCATCGATACGATGGACGCCGTCAAGGACGTCAAGCCGAAGGATGGCAGGAAGGCTACGGTCCACGTCGTCCACGTCCAGTTCAACGCCCTCGACGGCGACAACTGGATGAACGTCAAGTCGGGGGCCTCGAAGGTGGCCAAGTACGTCAACGCCAACCCCCACGTCACCCTCGACATGGGCCAGGCGATATTCACGGACACGACGACTATGACAGGGGACGGCCCATGGCAGTTCAGGCTCCACAACTTGACTGGGAACAAGTGGGTGAACAGCGACGTCGAGATGGAGGCCGGCGCCGGGGTCGTCCCCTACACCTTCAGGGAGGACAACCCGGCGAACGCCGTCCAGTGGGCCATCGGCCTCGAGCTGGCGCTCCACATCCACGACCCTTGGAGGGTGTACATGACGACGGACCACCCCAACGGAGGGCCGTTCACCTTCTACCCGAAGGTTATAGCCTGGCTGATGAGCCGGAAGGCCCGAACCGACACGATGCTGGAGATCAACAAGGCCGTCATGCGCAGGACGACCCTCGCCAACGCCTACAGGGAGTACACCTTCGGCGAGATAGCGACGGTCACCCGGGCGGCGACTGCGAGGGCCTTGGGGCTGAAGCAAAAGGGGCACCTGGGTCCGGGAGCCGACGGGGACGTATCGGTCTACGACGTCGACCCGACGGCGTGGAGGCCCTCTATGTACGAGCATCTCGAGAAGGCCCTCAGAAGCGCCGCGTACACCATCAAGGGAGGCGAGGTCGTCGTGAAGGACGGAGAGGTCATGGCCACCCCTCTGGGGACCACCTATTGGGCTGATGCCAAGATCCCAGAGGACGTAGAGACCGAGCTGATGAAGGACCTTGAGGAGGAGTTCAGGAACCACTACACGGTGAGCCTGAGGAACTACCCGGTCGAGGACGCGTACCTGCCGACCCAGCAGCCAGTGGCAGCAGAAGGGAGGGGACGGTGGTAGTATGAGCTTCATGTTGAACGGAGTCGAGATCGAGGACACCTTCGCCGAGGGCTTCTCCATGTGGGGGAGCAGGATAGTTATCACGGCGGTGAACCGGAGGTGGGCGAACATCGCGGCCAGCACCATGACGGGGTTCGCCACTAGCGTCATCGCCTGCGACTGCGAGGCCAGCATCGAGAGGGAGGTCCCACCAGATGAGACGCCGGACGGGAGGCCGGGGACCGCCGTGATGGTCTTCGGCTTCTCCAGGGGGAGGCTGACCACGCCGATGCTTAACCGTATAGGCCAGTGCGTCCTCACATGCCCCACTACGGCCATCTTCAACGGACTCCCCGAGGAGGAGGCCGACGCCATGCTCGACGTGGGGAAGAGCATCAGGTTCTTCGGCGACGGCTACCAGGTGAAGATGAGGATGGACGACGGCTGGGTGGGCAGGAGGAGGTTCTGGAGGATACCCGTCATGGAGGGGGAGTTCCTCGTCGAGGAGAAGTTCGGCGCGAAGAGGGCTGTCGCCGGAGGCAACTTCCTCGTCATGGGCGAGACGGAGGCCGCCACCCTCGAGGCGTCGGAGAGGGCCATCGAGGCCATCCACACTGTCCCCCTCGTCATCACGCCCTTCCCCGGGGGCCTCTGCAGGAGCGGAAGCAAGGTCGGCTCAACGTACCCGTTCCTCAGGGCCTCCACGAACACACCGTTCTGCCCGGCGATAAAGGAGACCTTCCCGGACTCCCAGGTCCCGGAGGGGATCAACTCGGTCATCGAGGTCGTCCTCAACGGCCTAGACGAGAAGTCGGTGAAGGCGGCAATGGCCGCGGGGATCAGGGCGGCCACTGAGGTCGAGGGCGTCAAGTGGATCACGGCCGTCAACTTCGGGGGGAAGCTGGGCAAATACAATTTAGGGCTCAAGGACGCCCTAGGGGTTTCCTGAGATGAAGGAGCTAACGCTGACACCTACCACGATGCCGAAAATACCCGTCGAGGCCGAAGTGATATGCCCGGACGTCGTCGCCGGCAGGACCCTGGAGGAGATTAGAGGACTGAAGGTCTACGTCGGCAACTCGGTCCATGGCCTCGGTGAGTTCTTCGAGGTCGAGGGGGAGGTCGCGGACAAGGCTGCGGAACAGATGATAGTCATCGACGGCTCGGTGCCCACAGTCAAGTACATCGGAGCTAAGATGTCGGCAGGCAGCATCCTGGTGAGGGGATGCGCGGGAATGCACACGGGAGCCCAGATGTCCGGTGGGGAGCTCTCTGTCGAGGAGAACACCCGCAACTGGGCGGGCGCTGAGATGAGGGGCGGGCTCCTCAGGATAGGGGGAGACTCACGCAACCAGACCGGCGCGGCCTACAGGGGTAGCAGCGAGGGCATGATGGGCGGATGCATCCTCGTAGAGGGAGACGCCGGCTTCGAGACGGGGTCCTTCATGAGGAGGGGCATGATCGTCGTCAAGGGGGACGTCGGCCCCTTCGCGGGTGTCCACATGAACGGCGGCGAGATATTCGTCTTCGGCAGGGCCGCGAGGAGGCTGGGGGCCGAGGCCAAGGGCAACGGCGGCTTCATCGCCTGCCTCGGTGAGGTCGAGTCCCTCCTCCCCACCTACGTCTACGACACCACCTACGTACCTACGATGATGAAGCTCTACATGAGGCAGCTGAAGGAGGGGCTTGGCGTCTTGAAGGCAGAGAGTTTCCTAGACGCTCCCTTCAGGCGGTACAGGGGAGACGTGGCAGTCGGGGGCAACGCTGAAATCCTCATAGCGGAGAAGCTGTGATCGGGCTGCTGTGAATTGAGGATAGGCATAATCGCCTCGGACCGGCGGGAGTGGCACGTCGAGAGGCTCCTCAAGGAGCTCAAGGACAGGGGTGCTGAGGCCTATATGCTCCCCGCCACCAGGTTCCTCTCAAGGATAGGAGCCGAGCCAAGGATCTCCGTCAGGGGATACGGGTTAGACGACTACGACGCAGTCATCGTCAGAAAGGTGCCGGGAGGCACCCCCGAGCAGGTCTTCTACAGGATGGACGTCCTCCATAGGCTAGAGGACATGGGCGTCTACGTCGTCAACCCCGCCGAGTCGATCGAGAGGGCCGTGGACAAGTACTACACCTCGACCCTCCTCGAGGATGCAGGCATCGGGACGCCCAAGACCGTGGTCACCGAGAGGTTCAGGGAGGCGATGGAAGCCTTCGAGGAGCTCGGGGGCGACGTGGTCGTCAAGCCCCTATTCGGCTCGCTGGGCACGGGCATGACCCGCATCAGCGACCCCGAGATAGCGTACAGGATATTCAGGGCATTGGAGCTCACGGGGAGCGTCTACTACCTTCAGGAGTTCATCCCCCACGGAGGTGAGGACCTAAGGGCCTTCGCCATCGGGGGGAAGGTAGTCGCCTCCATGAGAAGGAGGGCCCGGGGCTGGAAGACGAATATATCAGCGGGCGGGACCGCAGAGCCCTACGAGCTAGAGGAGGAGCTCGCCGAGCTGAGCGTCAAGGCTACTGAGAAGGTGGGGCTGAAGTACTCTGGCGTCGACCTCATGAGATCGGAGCTAGACGGAAAGGTTTACGTCGTGGAGCTTAACAGCACCCCGGGATGGCAGGGGCTCCAATCGGTTACGGAGAGCAACATCACGAGCCTGCTCGTTGACTACATCCTGAGAAGGCTTGAGTGAAAACAATCAACAGACTTTCCCCACCAAGGGGATGCCAAGAAGCCGTGGAATTACGGATACTAATATTGTTACTAATGCTATTAAGGGGGCAGGAAAAGCTAGGTGTTAGACCCAATCCTTAACTCTTTATTCACTTGTCCCTATAGGGACATTGGCCTATAACAGCCTAAGGGACGGCGACGCAGTGGTCACGGCCCACGGCCTAGTCTTCTACGTTTTCGGGTACGAGCATCCCCCGGACAGGTATAATGGATTCCTGAAGTATGTTCCGAGGAGGCTGGCGGACCTCTTCGACGTAGAGTTCATCGACCTGGGTTGGAGGAGGCACGGGGAGACCCTCGTTCGACCCAAGGAACTCTACAGCCCTAAGGTCCACCCGAGGATAGTTGAGGCCTTCCGCACCCATCTCCCCGACTACCTTCTCTGGTCCGGGGAGCTCGACAGGTGGATGGTGACAATACCGAGAGACAAGATCATCGAGGTCCACGAGCCCTCGCGAACCCTCCAGAGATTGATCGAGGAAGGCCCACGGGACTCGCTGGAGGGGAAAGCCATCAACCTCCTGAGGAAGATATCCGACGCCTCAAGCGTGTCCCTCGAGTTCTTCGGCGTCCACGGCTCCATCAGCCTGGGGACCAGCCGAGTAGGCAGCGACATCGACCTCGCAGTGTATGGCTCCGCCAATTACAGGAATGCAAAGGAAGCCCTGTTAACCCTGGAAGGCACGGGCTTGCTCAGGCTGAAGAGGGGCGACAGGATAGACGGGAAGCGCCTTAACAGAGGGATCTTCCAAGGGAAGGACTTCGTCTTGAACGCTACGAGGCTCCGATCAGAGGTGGGATCGGAACCAAAGAGGTACAAACCGATTGAGCCCGTAGTGGTCGAGTGCACCTGCGTCTCTGCTGAGGAGGCGATGTTCAGGCCCGCCATATACAAGGTCGACAATTGCAGTGCTGTCGGCGTTGAACCCGATTATGTTGTCTCCGAGGTCGTCTCGAACATAGGGATGCACAGGGACATGATAGCCATGGGCGAGGTGATTAGGGCTAGGGGCGTGCTGGAGGAGGTTTCGACCGCCAATGCTCGTTGGCTTAGGGTCGTAGTAGGCTCCTCGCTCCCCGGGGAGTGCCTCAACTGGCTAGAGCCCTAGGTGTGGAACTGGACGACATCGCCGTCCTCGAGGACATGGTCTAGGCCAACCCGTTTGTTGTCGAACTCGGCGCTTGGTCCCCAGATACGGGCGTACTTGAACCTCCTATAGAAGTCACTGTGGATCATCTTGGCAAGCTCCCCCACGGTCAGCCCCTTCCTCGCGACGATGGGGTCTGTAGAAGGCGGCTTACCTGGCTGCTTCGTGTAGGCCCTGACGATCCCCAGTAGCTCGAAGAGCTTGGAGCCTATGAGCTCCGTGAGGCCGGGAGTCTTCTCAGCTGAGATGGCAAGCACATCTAGGGGGCCTGCCACCTCCATGAGGCCCTCCACGGCCTCCTCCGAGTCGATGAGGTCGGCCTTGTTGGCCAGGACCAGGGTAGGCCTGTGGACGGCGTTGCCGTAGACGGCGTCCTCGACGATGTCGATGGTCACCTTCCCCCTCACCCTGAGGAGGGCGGACCTTATCTTGTACTCCCTGAGGAGGGCGATGACGTCGTCCGTGGTGCAGTTGACCAGCTCCCCCTCCCAGATGAATTGGATGTCGGAGCCGTGGCCCCTCTTAGTAATCTCCACCTCCCCTACGGGCTCAGCAGTAAGAACCCTTGAACTCTCAAGTTCCCCCACGACCATGAGGAAGTCGCCAGCCGGGTCGCGGGTGAGATCGACGACTATTATGATCCCGTCGGCGTTCCTGGCGAGGCTGAGCACCTGGAAACCCCCCGACCTACCCTCCGATGAGCCCTCGACGATGGGGGGCGCCTCAACGAGTTGGAATTGGATGTCCTCGTAGGGGAGCATCCCCGGTGTGGGGACCCGGGTGGCGAAGGGCCACGAGGCTACCTCGACGCTGGCGTTCGTCAAGGCCTTCAAGAGGCTACTCCGACCGGCGTTCGTGGGACCGACAATGGCAACCTGAGCTGCACCGGCCTTCTCGACGAAGTAGGACGGGGCCCGTCCCCGCTTCGCGGCCTTCTTCCTCTCCTCTATCTCCTCTCGCAGCTGGGCCATCTGCCGCCTGACATGGCGGCACATCTTGTCCGTGCCCTTGTGCTTCGGCACCAGGGAGAGGAACTCCCCCATGAGGCGTAGGCGCTCCTCTGGGTTTCTAGTCAGGGTGACCTCGTTCCACTTCGCCCTGGCCTCGGCGGGCAGGTTAGCAGGCAGTCCAGCTCACCACTCATGAAGGATCAGGGAGTTGGACCATAAAATTACTTCGGGGCTGGCTGGCCCCATCAATACCCTTATCGGAGGATTCCGAGCCTATTCAGTGGATGGAGAGGCCGAAGGACAGGGACTTCGTGGAAACCGTCGAGGGACTCCTCTTCTGCGTTGTGGGGTACCTCCACCCCCCAGACAGGATCACGGCATACCTCAAGTACGTCCCTAGCGAGGAAGGTAGGTGGAGCAGGGACGAGACCCGGTACTCTAGGGTCATCCCCTTCTACCACGTCTCCCAGGTTGAGAAAACATACGACTACCTGAGGGCGTATTACCCGGAGTACATCTTCAAATGCCCCGTGAGCAACATAACAGTCTCCTCCGTTCCCAGGGATAGGGTAAAGGCGTACTACAGGCCTAGGGATCGCCTCGGTGAGATCGTGGAGGAGGGTCCCCAGGACGAGCTTGAGTGGAAGCTCACCGACCTTGTAACGATACTAACTGGTCTATCCGGGCTGGGAGTAGGCGACCTCGGCATAACGGGGTCGATGCTTACGGCCAGCCACAGCCCAGAGTTCTCGGACATGGATATCACTATCTACGGCAGGGACGCCTCCATGCGCCTCAAGGAGGCCATCCTGAAGACCAGGGGCGAGGAGTCGTTGATCCAGCCATACAACGCCTCTAAGAAGGAGGACTGGAGCACAAGCAGGGCGGGGAGGTTCCCCTTGGGCTTCGCCGATCTCAT
>Ga0209427_10000048_pt1 | contig 94480 bp, 83 predicted proteins | sample DeeMarSWOR136_30_FD_187465 | JGI IMG/M metagenome (GOLD analysis project Ga0209427, IMG submission 187465) | Marine sediment microbial communities from White Oak River estuary, North Carolina - WOR-1-36_30 (SPAdes) (version 2) | ecosystem: Environmental > Aquatic > Marine > Intertidal zone >... | reverse complement strand
CCGGTCAACGATAAGGTTGAGAACCTTCGTGCCGTGATAGATGTCGGTTATCGCACCCTGGGCGTGCGGATAGGTCAGCCTGGCGGTCTGCGATTCGGCTGGCAATGGTCGCTGACACTGCAGCACATCCCAGCGGCGATGGTAATTGGGACGGGGACTTCGGTGAAATAAAGCCTGCCGTGAATGTCATAATTCCATGGGGTGTTATACATCACGCCAACTACGGTGTATATGCCGGGCGCAATGAGACTCCCCTTGCTATTCTTCATGTCCCAGGTTTGACATAAACCGGCCGACTGACCAGGAGCCAGATCAATAGAGTGCTTGGTCGGCTGTATGCCAGCCAGACTCCAGACAATGTGGATGCCCTTGACCCAAAGGTTGAATTCGGGATACTGTGAGCAGGCAATTTTCACAGGCTCGTTCCTGCGATTAGTGACAGTGAACCAGATTTCGACATTCTCTCCCAATTCGTAGACACGCTTGTTGGTCTGAACACGGTATTCTATCCCGGCATCAATTATGGAGTTTGAATTCACTGGAGGGGTAGATTCGAGCCAACGGAAGGATGTGATGGCGAAGTCAGCATAGTCCAGTTTGCAGTCGCCGTTTATGTCCCCTGCGATTATTGTCTCGCACGCCGGTCCGCCGAAGTATGTTTTACTTGCCTCGGCCGTTCCACCGTAAGCACCCATGTTAATAACACCGCCATTGGCCAATGGCTCATTAGCGATAGGGCTGCTCATATCTCCTGCATCGATGCACGGGCTTGTTGCATCGTCCTGCACCCAAGATTTGCCATTGCCGTTCCACCTGCCGGCCTGTGACTTCAAATGATAGTCACCGTCAACCCAGAAATCATCGTTTCCATCTTCTGGTGTTCCATTTGGGTCCCAATATCCTATGGCAGCAAAACACGGGTCGGTGCTGATGTTATGCTCACCCGGCCACTCGCCTTGAATGTTGCTATACGTGACTGTGATCGTGGAGCCATCGTTGTTCCAGATTTCGGCTCCGCCGTCCCACAGGATGCAGTTGGCAAGCTCTACTGTGCTGGGGTAAGGCTCCTCGTAGTAATGGCACGCAACAGCATTTCCATACTGTGCTGAATTAGCAGAAAAGGTGCAGTTGAGCAGTGTCGGACTGGAGAGGTATCGGTTGTACAGGCCGCCGCCATAGCGCGCCCGGTTTCCGTCGAGGATGCAGTTGATCAGTGTGGGGCTGCTCGATGAGTTGTAGATTGCGCCGCCCTTAGCGGTGCCGGAGTATTTATAGCCGGCAGAGTTACAGCGAAATATACAGCAGGTGAGTATGGGACTGCTGCCGGAGTTGAACATTCCACCGCCATAGGCCGCAAGATTCCGGGTGAAGATGCAGTTGGTGAGCATTGGGCTACCGTGATAGTTGTGCATGCCACCACCCCTATGGTGTCCGTAGTTACCATTGAAGGTGCAGTTAACCAGCGTTGGACTACCGCCGAAGTTGGCTACTGCGCCGCCGTCCAGCAATGCCCAATTCGCAGCGAACGTGCAGTTTTTGATTGTCGGACTTCCATTAGAATTAAGCATTCCGGCACCAATACTACGACCAGGTTGCGGCGGCGGGGGCGTATCGCGCTCGGAGCTTTCCGCCATTGGGTTGTCCGCAGGGCCTGGTTCGGCGTTGCCGGCACTGATTGTGAACCCATCGAGGACCGCGGTGAAGTCGGTCCCGCTGGCGGTCACAACGTGGAAGCTGTTGTCGTCATTGTTCGTAAAGTTCGCACCGTCGTCCCCGTTTAGGTCGCCACTCAAGATTGCCTCGTAGATTCTGAAATCCCGGGTGTTGGGGTCCGGCTCGCCGAAGCCGGCATAGCCGCCTGTAATCATTACGCCATTTATGAGTTGAAATGTAGCTTGCCGGTCACCAGGTGTATTGCCTCGGCCTTGGTCCGGCCTGTAGGTTCCTTTAGCAACACGGATCTGAACCGGCTTTTCGGAAGAATTGGCATGGGCCAGGGCATTCTGCAGGTAGTTGCATGCGTCGGCCCAGCTTGAGCCATTATTTGCTCCAATGGCGTCCGCGTCAACGTAGACGGTTCGCGCGGTAGATACCGATGGCATCGTCAGCACCAACAGAGAGACTGCCAAAGCCTTTTTTGTGTTAGGTCTCGTGGTCACTTTTTTCCCTCACGTCAAGGAGTACGGCACCAGTCAGAATCGGACATCATTTTGCTAAATCGGCCGCGTTTTGTCCAGTCTGAGTCGCCGGCAAAGGAAAACACCTTGATTCATTTTGATGTTTGTTGCTGCCCACCAGTCACCAGCCCCACGTCACAACTGATTGTCCAAGTTTACCTGCCGGTCGGCGGCATCCTCGTGATAGGGCTCACCTGATTGGTATAGTTGTAGCCGCGACTCAAACTCCACCCGTTGCGCAGGTTCGTCTTGCTCTTTCAGCAAATCAATTGCTTTTGTCTGCCACTTGACAGCAGAGTTGAAATCACCGGCTTCGGCATAGGCTGCCGCCAGAGTGTCCACGTAATTGGCATTCTGCCAATTCGTCAGCTCACAGGCGTTGGTGGCGTGCTCGATAGCCTTTGGACCGTTGCGGCACTTAGTGGCCGGGCAAGTGGCCTGAAACCAGGCAAGCGAATTCATGGACTCCGCCGTACCTGGATGCTCCTCGCCCAGCACCTGCCTTCTGATCTCCAGGACCTCGGCCAGAAGCACCTGCACTTGCTGGTGTTGGCCTTGCAGCGTGTACAGTTGGATTAACTCGCCGCGATAATCCTGGTCGTACCCCCCCTGGACTATGTGGAGCCAGGCTGCCTCACCCCAGTAGTTGCCTGTCTGCCCGATTTGCTCCCACTTGCGCCGACTGTTCCGTAACACCCTGACCAAAAACCGCTCTGCGTCGTCGTAGCGACCCAGCACTATGTATAGGGACCCAAGCTTGCCCCAGCAGTCCATCGTAATACGCGAATCCGCGCCCAACGTGCGCTCGCTGATTTCAAGCATCGTGATGAACAACGCCTCTGCCTCCGCATACCGCGTGCTGTCAACGTACGATGAGGCCAACTTATCCATGGCGCGTAGTGTGATTCGGTTTTCATCACCGAATTGCTCGCGAGATCTTTGTAGGGCCTGTTCCAAGTACGGCGTAGCCTTGTCGTAAAGTCCCTGTTTGCGATATGCGCTGACAAGCTTCGCAATAGAGGCCCCCGTGGACATGTGGGCGTCCCCCAGAAGCTCACGCCGGATTTCCGTCGCACGCTCCAAGTGCGGGGTAGCGGGGCTGTACTCTCCAAGTTTTAAATATATTTCTGCCACTGTATCGCGTATCTGGGCTTCAATTAAGGTGTTGCCCTGGAACCTGCCTTTGAGCTTCTTGGACGCCGTGTCCAGGATCTCGCCGACAGTCACGTTTGTCTTTCGGTCCTGCGCCGAACTCCGCTCGATCGATGCCAAAAGACCATAATTGACGAAGTCGCTCACAGCCCAGGCGACCGTTGCCTGCCGTTCGGCCTCGCGACGAGCGCGAACCTGTCCGATGGCGAACATGCTCGATACCACGATACCGGCCACGAGGACAACCAGCACTGCTGCAATGCCGGTCACCAGCGCTCGGTTCCGTCGCACGTATTTCCTCATTCGGTACATCGCCGACTCAGGCCCGGCAATCAATGGGGCCCCCTCCAAGTAATTCCGGATGTCATCCGCAAGTTCAGACGCTGACTGATAGCGGTGAGTACGTTCCTTGCGCATCGCCTTGAGTGGAATCCACTCGAGCTCCTTGTGTAAGCGCTTGGCCAACGTGGCGACCTCGGTACGCCGCCTTGCGGCAATCTCTTTCGCTTCTTCGCCCAAGCTTGTCACCCTGGTGCTGGGCGTCTTTGGCTCTACTTCACAGATCACATGCTGGATGTGCTCCAACCCGCCTTGGCGAAGCGCCTTAGGGTCAAACGGCAGCACGCCGGTCAGCAGCACATACAGCATTACGCCCAGCGAGTAAACGTCTGAGCGGGTATCTACATCCTGTGCAGTCAAGTCAGCCTGTTCGGGACTCATGTATTCGGGAGTGCCGAGCAGCTGGCCTTGCTCGGTGAACATGGTGCGCTCGGTCAAGGGCTGGGTGATGGCCTTAGCCACACCAAAATCTATGATCATTGGGACAGCCTTATCCTCCTGAACTGACACGAGTATGTTCGACGGCTTGATATCGCGATGGATGATTCCCTTCTGATGGGCGTGCTGCACGGCATCGCAGACCTGCAAGAATAGCTCCAGCCGTTTCTCCAGGCTGAGCTTATGCTTGTCACAGTGCTCCGTGAGCGACAGGCCCCTTACGTATTCCATAACAAAGTATGGTCGGCCGGTCTCAGTCGTTCCTGCGTCCAGCACATGGGCGATGTTTGGGTGCTCCAATAGCGCCAGAGCCTGGCGTTCAGTCTCGAAGCGTGCAATGACCTGTTTGGAATCCATCCCTGGTTTGATGACCTTCAGTGCTACCCGGCGTCTGATTGGCCTCTGCTGCTCGGCCACGTACACTACCCCGCAGCCACCCTCTCCCAGGACATTAAGCAGCTTATATGGGCCGACTTGGCCTCCCGGCCGGACCACGCGGTCGCTAAAGCCGGCAGAAGCCGTCTTGCTCTCACGATGTTCAATGTCGTTTCTTCCCTGGGCCTCGCTCATCCAGATCCCACTTTCGTCAAGCCGTGCAATACCCGGAACCGCTTCAATGTTACACAATTCATTTTACCTGCTGAAGGCTGTAAAGAAAAGTCAAATGTGGCGGCCCGTCGCAGCCCGGCATCAAATTATCTTGGGTACTGGCTTGCAATAAACCAACAGGCACGCAATAATAGTCCCAAACGCAAGAAACCACGCAATTAATGGAGCAAGACGATGGAAAAACGTTACCTCATAGACTCTGGCCTGACATTCTATTTGTGTCTTATGACTCTTCTCTCGCACGGCTGTATCAACGTCGGCGATGTGTACAAGGCCAAATACGAAAAAACCGAAAAAGCATCGGTTCCCGTCGAGGGCGTGGCAAAACTGGACGTCGAAACCCACGTCGGCTCAATCACTATCACAGGCGATGATGTCACCGATTGTAACATCACCGCCGAGATTACAGTAAGGGCGCAGACAAAGGAGGAAGCCCGCAAACTTGCCGAGGAAGTCAAGATAGAATCCGAGCGCTCTGGTGACAAACTGAGCATCAGGACCAAGAGACCTGCCGCATTGAAAAAGAGATCGCTTACCGTGGATTTCAAAATAATGGCCCCACGGAATTTGAAACTTACCTGCTCAGCTCACGTGGGTACCGTGAAGGTATCGGACATCAAGGGCCCGGTAAAGGCATCAGTCAATGTTGGCTCCGTCATTTGCAGCCAGGTTGTTGCAGACGTAGAGCTTGAGTCAAACGTCGGTGATGTGGAAGTCAAATACGCCGATAGTGCTCCAGGTGCCTGCAATGCCAAGATAACAACCAATGTTGGCAGCATAGATTTCACCGGCCCGCCTGCACTATCAGCACAGGTCAGTGCCACCACAAATGTCGGCTCAATTAAGACTGCCATGCCGATAACCGTGGTCGGAAAAGTCGGCAAGTCAGTAAAAGGGACAATCGGCTCAGCAGAGGGTAAGCTGCATCTTAAAACAAATGTAGGCTCGATCGAAATCAACTAACCAACTTCCGGCCAGGCTGCCAACAGGCCTTGGCTCCGACCATCAATAATGAAGAAAATGAAAAGGAGCCTATGCCGATTTGGTCAGCATAGGCCCCGAACCAGTGCAAAATCACCGATTGGCTAACCGGCCTTACATCAATACGCTGCTACTATGGCCACAGCAGCTCATCAAGCCACATGTCAACCAGAACAGCGTAGTCCTTCAGGTCGACCGTATTGTCGCTATTCATATCAATAGCAGGGTCCCGAGGTGTTAGCAGCAGATACAAAGGCTGAGTATACGTCGTGGTCTTACCGGCAAGCCAGCCAATCCCAGTCTGTGAAAGTGCTTCATCGTAGATGCGGACCTCATCGAGCAAGCCGTCGTAGTAACGCTCATCAGCAGCCGGCCGCCCAAGTCGCATCACGTCCGAGAGAACCAGGTCTGTCGTGTAGGTATCAGTACCTTCCAGAGCACCATCGACATACAGTTTCGCAACGTCGTTGATGTCCCAGGTCGCTCCTATATGATGCCACTGGTCGTCCGCTACAACCGTGTCTGAGACGATGCTTGTACCTCCATGAATCCAGAGCTGTGCCATACCGTCGCCCTGCACGTTCACGTGCAGCTCACGTTCACCGCCGAATCCGTTGCCACCATTCTCAGTCCCATAGAAGATATGACCATTTGATCTCTGGGCCGTCCTAATCCACATGGAAACCGAGCCGCTTGCTGACGTCAAAATGCCCGTCGGCAGCTCGACATAATCGGCGGCCCCATCGAGGTTGATCGCCTGGCCAAAATTGCTGCCCTCATAAGCCGGCGCACCACACGGGTCGCCATGATGACCGTTGCCGGAGCCGTCATTCGTGTTGCCGTCAAGAGGATAGTAGGTCACGAGATTTCCGGTCCCAGGATCAGCAGGCGTAACGTCATAATCGCTGATTAGCCAGTTATCTGTCATTATGTCAAGGTCCGGATAGTCAACCACGCAGTTGTCGCTGAAATCACCTGCAGGTTTTACGAGATCAGGGAAGCACCTGGGCGGGTAAAGTCGGACATCGTCGATGTACAATTTACCTTTTCCGCCCGGTTTACCGGCGCCCTTATCGCCGACACCGATATACATCTTCTTGATGCTCGCAAGGTTAACGGGAGCAAACTCTGCAAGGTCAATATTCCAATCCTGCCATGTGTCTAACAGCACCGCGTTGGAATCTGGGTGCTTGACTGTCTGGCGCTTGCCGGCGCTATCTTCCAGGGCCACGTACAACTGATCAGCGGCATTGCTCGTCAAGCCAATGTCGCGAGACTGCCACTCTCCTATAACCGTGCCGCCAATGGCTACGTCGGAGAATGTGGCCGTGCATGCAACTGTCGGGTCAGCGTTATGGCTGGTCAGCGCCAAGCCTATATACACAGTCGGAGACATAGTGATATTCTGTGTATTCCATGCCAGCGGGTGCCAGCCCTCAAGTGCAGGATCATTCGAGTCATAGGCATTGAAGGCCCCTGCAGTGCCACGTTCCAGTTTCACCCAGTGTGGTGCCAGGATGTGCGCAAGCTCTGTAACATCGCTATCGCTGACGGCGTCATCGCCTGTGACAAGCCTGGCCTGGAATCTGCATCCGTTGCCGGGCGTGACGTACACTGCGGCAAAGGTCGAGTTCGGTTCCAGCGTTTCACGAACCATCACGCCGGCCTTGGCCCACGGATCTGTATCGCTGACACTGAGCACTTGGGCTTCGATAAGTCCGACGCCTGATAGCTGCTTATAGGCGTAGTGGAACTCGTCAGACGTGCCAAAGATATCCGCACCGTCGGCGGTCATCGTGTAAATCCCTGTTACCGGGTCATAGCTGAAGCTGCCGACAGAGGCCGGATAGCCCCTGAAGTACAGCGTTAAGGCCTTGACAGCGTGTCTGGTCCAATCCTCTGGCAGGTCCCACGTGCGCTCGGTCTCTGAATGATAAGGCAATTCAAGATTGTTGTAGTCCATCGGCATTGACTGTGTGCCCTCGTGGACGATAGTCTGCTCGGCATAAGGCTCGTCAAGATTACCTACAGTCGAGCCGGTGCCGTTGCCGGGAATACCTTGGGAAGGCGAGCCATAACCATCTATCCACGTCAGGAATATCCTGTTGTCGAAGTCATCGTAAGACTCAAAATCGTCCACATTAAGATAGTCGGCTACTGTAAATATCCACGTTCTGCCGGTGCTGATCGTCATGTCGGCGTTGTACTCATCGATCCGCCAGGAGTAATCTTGGCCGAATTCAACACCTTCAGGTGGAGTATAGCTGTTGGGATCCCGCTGGCCTCGATATATCCCTGTCGTATCGGATGTATCGGCACTCTCTACAGTGTCTCTGTCGGTACCGAAGTATATATAGTGCTTGGCTGCCTCATCGCCTGGCGACCAGGTGAGGGGCGTCGCCCCATCCATATCTACTGTTGATCCATGCACAGGCCGCGCGTTCCAGGCAAGTAGCGGGTCGCCTCGCATAACCAGCTTAATCTCTTCCGGTGTAAGCGCCTTGCTATAGACACGAACGTCGTCGATCATCCCGTCAAAGAAGTTGTCAGTGGGCCGACTGCCTATAATCAGGCCGGAGGAATCGTCATGCACGCCGGGATGGTTGACTGTGTCTTCCGGGTTCGCGTTGACATGAATCGTGAAATTGGTTCCATCGAAGGTGCAGGCGATGTGGTACCAGGTGCGTGCGTTCCAGGATGTGGTCGTAGTCAGAGGCCCATCGAAATCGTCTACCATGCGCGGCCAGAAACCGATTTCCCCCGTGTCGCTTCTATCAAAGGTTATATGCGGCCGAGAACCGCTTTGCCAGTATACGAAGTCCTGCCGTGAATCGCTGCTGTCCAGGTCGGAGTCGGGGCTGAACCAGAACGCTATGGTAAAAGCACTGGTCGGTAGTGAAACCGAAGGACCACGGACTTGGTCATCGACACCATCAAAATCCAGCGCACCGCCGTCATAGCCCTCCGCCCACTGCGGACCATTAAGAAGGTTGCCATGATTCTCATGATCGGACCAGTCAATAGCGGTAGTGCCCCAGCCCTCGTCAAACTTCCACCAGCAGATAAGATCTGGATCGGTAATCGGTATATCGGGTAACGTCCTAAACCTCCAAACCTCGCCCGCGTGTGTCGTAGTACCGTCGTCCTCATCGACGCGCCAGTAGTAAGTGGTATCCTCGCTAAGCGTGCCGGGGTCATAGGTTGCGTCTGGGTGCTCTGCTTGTACCAGTGGTGGTGGATCGACAGTGCCGAAGTAAACATCATGCGTAATCGCACCGAAACCTGGATCCCAGCTAAGGTCTGTATTAGTAAATACGTATTTTGCCCCATCAGGCGGATTGGGATTATGGGCGGTCAAAAACGGGGTGCTAAAGCTCCAGACATCGCCGGTGTGTATGGTCTCACCGTCGGCCTCGATCTCATCGATTCGCCAGTAGTAAGTGTTCCCAGGGTCGAGACCGGGACCGGGGGGCCCGAACCAATACATGTCGAGCGTCCACATGGTAGCTATGAGCTCACCAGGGCCTGGCGTCGGATTGGTGCCGAGGTACACATTGTGCCACTTCGCAGTAGTCCCGGGCTCCCAGTCAAGCATAGGTGCGACCACCGTAGTGTCACCGTCAGGCGGGTCAGGCTTATAGGCCTTCAGGTGAATGCCCTTGGCAATCATGTGGCTGACGGCGTTAAGGAAGAGTGTCTGACCATCAGCCGTAAGGTTATAGCGGCCGTCCACGCCGCTGTCCGTGCCGGAGGCAAAGAACATACGCGGACCGCCAGCGGTCTGACCCGCGCCGGCGTAGAACTCCTGTCCCTCCTCCCATTCGACAATCCAGACCTGGTTGTTGTCTGCTCGCCTGGCGATCAGCGTACCATTGCCGGCATTAGTAATGCTGGCAAAGGAACTCGCCTCTGTCAGGACGCTAACCTGGTTACTCGCATCAAGCGTGACACCGGTGAACACACTATGGCCAAGCTCAACGGCCTGCATCGCAGGTGGCAGGCTATCATTTGTGCTGGTGGTGTTCAGCCACAGCCATCGGTTGCTTCTGGCGATATGTGCGACCTGCATGATGATCGGCGTCGTGATAGAGTTCCATTGGGTCGGCTCATCGCCGTCATCGTAGTTGCCGCTATCCGTGTCCCGACTGATGATAATAAGATCAGCTTCGTTAAGAGCGGCTATCTCCGCATCGCTGAGCGAGCGGCCTTCCCGATTACGGAAGCTCAGATCGACAGTGTACCCTTCGGCCACGAGCAAGTCCACCCATGCTTGGTCGGCAGGAACACCGCCGGAAGGGCTTTTGTTGTCCGATACCCATATGATTGTATACGCGCGCGCCGATGAGCTTGTGCAGGAGGCCAGCACGAAAACCAACAAAATCAATTTTCTACACATAATAGTCCTCCTTCAAAATTGCGATGGATACGCTTTGGCCACACACCACACTTGTTGTCTTCAACAAGTTACAACAATAGCTTTGAGTCTTTAGTTTTTTGTCTGTGTCTGTAACAACACTACCAACAGAAACCTTCCGCTCCGTCCAAATTTGTATTCGCCTACCGTAAGTTTCTTATGATCTGGCTTTGCCGCCTTCCTTGAAGGGTTGAATATGACCCGTTAACCGAAATATAAAAGTCTTTGTGCGGAAGCACAGGATTCAAGGTACAGCTCCTACCGTACGGAGACTACAAAAAGCACCCTGGAAAACGAAAATGCACATACCTTAGCTCCCTTATTTATACCAAATCGCCCGCCTCACTTCAAGAACTTTTTCAGCTCTATTAGCACCCTCACAAATCAGCCTATCACAAGCCCTTGAGCGTGATACTCGAAAGCTCGGCTGATGTGCGTAATTCGAAGGGGTTGCTTGGCACAAATGTCTGTCCAAGAAGAACTTACGGGAGCCCATCTTCGCCTGCCGCCGGAAGCTTCGGTGTGCCGGGTCATCGCCTTCTCAGCCGTAGACAAGGCAGCCGTAAGAGCTGCCCCTGACGGAAATCACCAATATCACTTGACCACGATATGGGTGCGAGGAAGCTCTGTCGGCAGCCTCTCTCGTTGCTTAGGACTTGATATGCTTGGCGATTTCAGTATTGGTTAGCCAGCCCTTGACCGGTTCGTCGCTTCTGCCGTTCTCAGTTACGAATATATCCTTGCAGTGCTCCGTCTTTTCCATTTTCAGTTTGGCATCGGCCAGGGTCTCGCTCGGCGGCACAAATACAAGTGAATCAGCGACGAGTTTGCGTATTCCGGGATGCTTTAGAAAATCGTCCAAAGTCAAGGCCTTGGCATCGAACCCGCCGGCCTTTTTGCCCGCGGCGATGCTCTTCTCGGCGATGAATTTGTACAACGAGCCTTGATGGATTATGTATTTTGCGGCCCCTTTGTGGTCGAAAACTGGAATTCTGGTGACGGTTGCTTTGAACAGCTCGTAGATCTCCATGATCCCTATGTCTTTTTCGGTCTTGCCCTCCGCAATGGTGTACCCCGTTATCTTATTGAATGGCTTCATAGCCTCGCCGACCGGCAGCCCTTCTGCCAGCTTGTCCCTTCTCGCATCGTCCCCTTTTCCCCCCTCGGTTCTGAATAGGTTGTCGAATACTTCGCGCAGCTTGTCGGTCGCCTGCTTGGAGAACAAACCTACAAGCCCCGCCACAGCAACCATGCCAAAGGGGCTAATTTCATCGACGCTGCCTCCTGACGAAACTAAGAGAAGTCCTCCGCGAATCGCGCAGTAGAAGATCAGCGCCAGCGACATGCCGATGAAAAGTCTAAGAATGTACCACCAGGTCCAACTAAGAACGAAGCTGCGATTTCCAGTGTAGTCCACGAAGGAAGTCGCGGCATGCACGTAGCTCCCCAAAGCACCTGCCAGCATGACAAGCAAGATTAATCTGGCCTCATTCCCAATAGAGAACTTGGTTTCAAGGAATGTCACATGCCTCTCCCAGACCTGCTTTCCGTTGTCATCGAGGGCTACAGTCGGCCACAGCTTAAAGATCAAAAACGTGAGGACGATAGCCATCACCAGAAGATAGATTCCCAGCCACTGCATCCTGGTTTTAGACCCGTGTGAAGAAATTGGACTCATCCGGTTCCCGTTATTTTTTTCATCCATCAGTATACCTCAGCCAATCATGCTAACATCGCTTATCGAATAGATTCTGCCTTCGCATACAGACCCGCGATTGTGTACGGTTACAGTCAATACACATTTTCAGCTCAAATACTGCTGCACACTTCACGAATCACACATTTCAAGCCCTCCATCTATCGACTCGTCATTCAACACTCACATTGAATGGCGTGTCACGAGCAACGGTTCCGGTTCCTCTCCAAAGTTGCTTCTTTTCCTCTCTGGTGCTTTAGGTCTTGCGTCTTGGCTCTTCCATCGTAGCTCTATATGCAATTCTACTGTTACTCTCCGAATAGTCAACAATCATCAAGAAAAATTAATCAGCTACGCAACGTTCCTGCTTCGTGACGGACGAGCGACGAAGCACAATGTACTATTCACAAGATGCACTGCGAGTTTGACAATCGACGGTCAATTGAAGGGGCTAACTTGAAACAGACCTTAACCGCTCCGGTGTGGAAGTTCTCCCGGATGTGCCGCAAAGCAAGTGCCCAAATGCTGGCTGCGGTCTTCACGTCTGATATAAACAGCCTAATTTCACATTTTTTGTAGTTTTTTGCCGGTTCCGTGCCGATCCGCATTTTCCAACTGCTCGGCGACCTGACTGAGAGAGATTTATTTTCCTCGTCTAATACAAATGCCCTGCAATAAAGGTTCTAATTTACTTGACAATCGCTTATAATGCGCTTGGTGAGAGCCCAAACTATGAAGCGTAGCTTTAAACAATTGACCGATGCAGATCTTCTCGCCCGCTATGGAGCTGGTGAGGAAGCCGCGTTCCGTGAGCTTGTAAATCGTTATAGGAACAGCCTTTATGCATTCTTGAAGCAGTTTCTAAACCGCCAGGACCTGGTTGAGGACGTTTTTCAAGAGACGTTCTTGCAGTTGTTTACCAGCCGCGACAGCTTCGACACAAGCAGACCCCTGCGGCCTTGGCTGTTTACCATAGCTGCCAACAAGGCAAAGGACGCCCTTCGAAAGGCGCAGCGAACAAGCGCCATACCCATAGGAACCATATCAGAATCACAGGAAATGTCATTTGATGATGTGCTAAACAGCCTTACTTCCGATAGCACAATGCCTTACGAGGAATTGGAGAGAAACGAAGTCTCCTCCCGCGTCGGACGGATTATAGCGAATATGCCGGAGAATCTCCGCGAAATATTGCTCTTGGCTTATTTTAATAGATTTTCTTACAAACAAATGGCGAAGATACTAAGTATACCTATCGGTACTGTCAAGAGCAGACTGCATACAGCCGTTGCTCGCTTCGCAAAAGACTGGAACGCATCGGTAGGGAGCAAGAAAGGCACATGACACCGTTGGACAACCCGCAAAAACAGCTCTTGTTTGATTATTGTTTAGGTTTGACATCTGAGCAAGAAACAGCCGAAGCTGAAGCCCTCATATCTTCCGAAAAGCAAGCCGCTGAACTTCACTCGAAGCTCAAATCTGCGATCGCCCCTCTTGGCAGCCTGGAGATCGAGCCCTGTCCGGATGGGCTTGCAGAAAGAACAATTGGCCGGCTCAATGAGCGGGCCCGTTCAGCCCAGGTTCAGCTGGAGCAGCTCCTTGCAGCCGAACAGAGCGGGGGAGTCTTGGTTAAGAACCACTTCTGGATGAAGTTGGCTAAAGTGGCGGCTGCCGCGGCAGTGATTCTGGTTTTGATGGGGACCTGGTTTGCTCCATTGGAGCTGGTGCGGGCAAAGTATCGCCAGCACCAATGTCGAATGCAGCTGGGCCACATCGCCCGCGGCACAGACCAGTACAGCTCCGACTACGACGATGCGCTGCCGGCCGTCGCAAGTGAGGAAGGTGGGCCCTGGTGGAAAGTGGCAGATCAGGGAAAAGAGAATCACTCCAATACCCGGCATATATGGCTCTTGGTCAAAGGCGACTACGTCAAGCCACGCAACTTTGTCTGCCCCGGCTGGCGTCGCGGAGAGGTTCTGAGGTTCAGCGATTTGCAAGTACAGGACTACAATGACTTTCCCGCCAGAAAGTATATTACCTACAGCTTCCGAATCATCTGCCAGAGACCCATGAAACGAAGTCAATTCGGCGCAAAGGTCTTAATGGCGGATTTGAATCCCCTCTCTGAAAAACTGCCCGAAGACTACTCCAAGTCACTTAAGCTCCGGCTCGATGAGGACATGCTGAGGCTAAACAGCATCAATCACAATCGTACCGGCCAGAACGTCTTGTCTGGCGATGGTAGTGCCAGGTTCACCAAAATACGTCAAGTAGGCGTTGCTGAGGACGACATATTCACATTGCAGGACATGTCTTCCGGCTGTGAAGTTAAGGGTTGTGAGGTGCCCTCCTGCGAAACCGATGCTTTTTGTGCCCCGTAATTTCGTCGCTCGTCGCTTGTGACTCGCCTCTCGTATTTTACTGTCTGGAAAAACCCACCCTGTTGAAACCGTATCTTATACCGATCCGAAGAAGTAGTTGCACTTTTGCGAGAGGCTTTTGGACAACAGCTGTATCATCAAATGCCGTGTGACAGCCTTCCGCCGGGGCGGACCGCAGGTCGATTGGGGACGGCTTCCATCACTAACCGAGCTTCGACCCAAAGAGAACGAGTACCAGTGCCACTACCAGCCCGATCGCCAGCATCCAAAAGGCCAGCTTAAGGTTTATCTGCTTCTCGACAGTCAGTTGCTCCAGCTTGCTTCGCAGATCATCGGGAGAGTAAGGATTCACACGAATCGCCCGCGCCAATACCACCCGAATGCAAAGGTAGAGAGCCGCCAGCCAAAAAACGATTGGCACCAGAAAGAGAAGCCGGGCAGACGTTCGCACTGGAACCGTGTTTGAAAAGCCAAGGATCGCAAGGTAAATCGCCTGGATAAACCCCAGTATCACGCCCAGAACTGACATCAGCGAGTTTGCAGTTGCTTCTATAGCTTTGTTCTGCTCGCCAACCAGCTTTGTCCCGTGCTCAAGCCACAACTGGTCGTCAGGCTCGGACCGCGGGCTATCATAGATTTTCTCTTGTGCATCTGGCATTTCTTATCTCATCCAGCAGAATCCCTGCTAAAGGTTCTCTTGCAGCATTTGGCGCGTAATGATGACTTTACCTTCGTTACACTCTCGGCAGCGCAGCACGATCCGCTCCGGCGTAGCCTGCTGTGATTCGATCGGCTGCTGTGATTGAACGGGACCGCCGCGCAGTACAAAGCTTGTCTCAAGTGCTTTGTCCAGGTCCACTTCGTTTATGTGTTTTGCCGGCCCGTTACATCGGACCTTTATGATTTTTGGCATTTCCATTCTCCGTGAATCTCATGTACTTTCATAAAACAATATTTGTTGTCCTTGCAAATCAAGGATTCGCTGGTGCGAAACTCTTTGGAATTTCTGTAATTTGGATTTTGAATTTGTTTACGATTTAGGTATTAGAGATTGTTTTCGATCATCTCGCGTGTAAGGATAACCTTGCCCTCGTCGCAGACCTCACACCTTCTCACAATCTGCTGCGGGATCGGCCGGCCGGTGTCAATCGGACTGCCCCCCCGCACAACATCCGTCCCTAATACGCTGTCTATATCAATCTCGTTCTCATGCTGTCCCGCACCCGTACACCGCACCTTAATCATCTTTCCCATAGCTTTCCCTTTTTCCTTTTGGCTTCACTTTTTTCCCTTTTCCCTTTTTACTTCTCCCTTCATCTCCTCCGGCACCTCCTGGCCGGTTTTTTCCTTCCAGGCCTTATCTAAATTCTTAACGCCCCAGCGCGACCGCACGTGTCCGTCCTTTTTGAGTCTGCACTTTGCGTAAGGTGATTCTAACTCAGCGAAGACGGATAACGCAATCATTAAGTTGCCGACGGCCAGAGGATATATTTGGCTTGACTGGAGATTCTACCCATTTGGTTGTGCGTGCTGGCTATGCGGAGCGGCGAGTTCCTCAGGAATCTTTAGTCATTCTCGGTCTTCGGCGCACGCAGCTTTGTAGTCATCTCGCTTATGATGAATCATCCCTGACTGCTGCAGCGCGCGGCACACACCACTACGGTAACAATGAGATCGAGGAGCCGATAGGCCCGTCTTGGGCCCCGCTGCGAGGAATTCGTCACCATCGTAAAGGGTCTCCCAGGGCAGGACTTCGAGTCCGGCGGCATCGGGTGCTATCCTGACGCAGAGCACAAGAAAATCGCTCTTTTGTTTGTAGTCGGCCCAGAGCTTTTGCACGTCGGGAGTAAATAACCTGTCATAGAGTTTCTTGCCGAACTCGGTGAGGTGCTCCATGCGGCCCTGCGGATCGCGCGGGTTCGGCTCGAGCTGATTGATTTCAAACTGCGTTACATAGGAAACGTCATAATCAAAGGAGGTCTGCACCAGCGGCTGCGAGCTGCCGCGCTCGAATATTTCCAGACTGTAACTGCCTTTGCCGTGTGGCTCGATATGAAAGTCAAGTATTACGGGCATTAGCTATCCCTCGCTGAGGAACAAAGCCGGCAAAAGACATAACCGCTGCGTAATTACTCATACATAGTCTAACCCAATATCCAACCGCCGGCAAGGCAAAAGTGAACGCGCCATTAAGAAAAACGTTGAAATATCCGGTAAGGCGTATTATGCTATGAATATGGTTAGTATGGCTAATATAGAAGAGGTTGCAGAGCGTATCGGCAGTAAGGCAAATGCTGAGGCTGTCATCATGTTCGGTTCCTATGCCAAAGGCAATGCCAGTGAGAACAGCGACGTTGACTTCTTAGTTATAGCTGAAAGCAAGCTTCCTCGGTTCAAACGTAGCAGGGAACTTCATAAGCTCTTCAAGCCATATCCGTTTGGCATGGATATCCTGGTTTATACACCCGCGGAGATAGAAAAAGGGCGGAGGAGCTCCCTATCCTTCGTTTCAACCGTCCTGCGAGAGGGCAAGAGACTTTATGCCAGAAGCGGAAATTGAGATAGCAAAACAGTGGATCGCCAAAGCTGATAATGACCTGCTAAACGCGGACAACAATCTTAAATCCGCAAGAGTCCCTTGCGATACGGTGTGCTTTCACTGCCAGCAAGCTGCAGAAAAAGTGCTCAAGGCATACTTGATAGCCAATCAAAAGCCTTACCCAATCACGCATGACCTTTTCTTGCTCCTCGAGCATATTCTCCCACTCGACCCAGACGCTGAGAGCCTGCGTGAGACCCTGGCCATACTTGCGCCTTATGCTGTGGAGATACGCTACCCTGATGATTACTCTATGCCGACGGAGCAGGATGCTGCCGAGGCAAGAAAGGCCGCTGGTGAAGTCTATGAATGGCTTAAATCGGGGTGCTCAGCCATTTTTTCAGAATAATATCCATAAAGCATCTGCGACGTCAACAACACCCTGTAATATTCTTGAGGCAGACTTGGGCGTTTCTTTTTAGCCGGTCAAGGCCCAAGCGCTTGATCGGAGAATCAACAAACTCGGCTTCAAAATCCTCCAGCGTCATATCCAAAATCCGGTGAAGGTCAAGTCTGGCTCTTTCACTATAGAATTTGAACTGCCTATTTCTACAGGCCGGTGCATCTTCCTGATAGGGACAGGCCAGGACACATTCGTCACAGCCGAATAGCCGGTCACCGATTCTCTCAGCCAAATCCGGAGGAATTCGGCCTTTGTATTCTATTGTGAGATAGCTGATACACCTGTTGGCATCGAATTGGCCGTCGGTTCGTAATGCACCCGTCGGGCACGCATCGATGCACCTATTGCAGTCGCAACACTCAATGGTAAGCGGCTGATCAGCTTTTAATTCGAGAGTCGTCACTATTTCGCCGAGCAGTATCTGTGGGCCGAGGTGAGGGTTGACCAGCATGTGATTTTTTCCGATAAAGCCCAGGCCAGCCCGAACTGCCAATGCTCGCTCGGCCAGCGGAGCTGAATCAACGCAAACCTTGAACTTATGGCCGGTGCCGGCGATAGAGCTAATAAAGTCAACCAGCTCGCGCAATCGCTTCTTTATGAATACGTGATAATCCTCGTACTGGGCGTAGTCCGCCACCTTACCCGCCGGTGCTGTTGTGTCAGGCCGTTTTAGTCTTCGGTTTGTTACTTTGTAGTTTAAGCCCACAGCGACAACTGACTGCGCGTCTGCCAGAAGTCTGGCGGGGTCGATTCTTTTTTCGAGGTTCTTGTGCATGTAGCTCATCTGGCCCGCGAAGCCGGACTTTAGCCAAGTGGTTAGCAGCTCCACCTGCCTGGCATCTATCGGTGCCGCGTTCGTTACGCCGACCAGGTCGAAACCTAATTCGAGCGCTTTGTGCTTCATATCATCAGCCAAACTCATGGGCACCCATTATACTAAATGCGACAGCAGATTACATGGATAGTGAGTAGTCGTTGGTTAACGGCGGCCACTGGTCACTCCTGCCTCACATTGCGTGACATCGACTCGGACTGCACCAGCCTGTGACCTGCGTTTAGGGTTTGACGCAGGCAGCTGTTTCGGTTATTGTGTGGCGGGCTTGAGAGGTCGAATGTTGTAGAATGGAACACTGTCAGCTTACAAGCTACATAGCCCCCGCGGCGCCTGCTACTCGAAGGCCGGCGACCGGCGACGAGCCATTTTTGCGCCCGGAAATCGGCTTTATGCCGGCCTGGTACCGGGCCGCGCTGGGAATAGATTTCGGAAGGCGGTGGCATACGGATCCTGCATATAGGCGCGAAACGCTCGTCGCTATGCGAGTTGAGTTGAAACATCGGTTCGGCGGGACAAGCATCGGGGGCATCGACCATCCCGATAGACCGCTGGACCTATTGACAGGTACCTATGGCTGTATCAGTGTGGCTGCCATCTACGGGGCCCCAGTCGTGTATGATGAGAATAATTGGCCCAACTGCGAACACCGATACCTCAGTGACGCGGAGGTCGATGGTCTGGAGCCGCCCGATCTTGATGCGAATCTTTTCTTTCAGGATCTTATTGGGCAGGTGGACTGGATAGCTGCTCACGAAGGCCGAGTCGAAGGGTACGTCAACTGGCAGGGTGTGCTCAATAACGCCTACCGTCTGCGTGGCGAGAAGATTTTCTTGGATATGATTGACTCGCCACCACGCTGCCGGCACCTTCTTGATTGCATCTGCAACACGATGATCGACGCGGCGAAGCGGCTGCATCAGCGACAGTCGGCCGGCGGCGTAAAGGTCGGCTTCTTTACGATTAGCAACTGCCTTGTAAACATGGTCTCGCCCGAACATTATCGCGACATGCTTCTGCCTTTTGACCAGCGTATCGCCGAGACTTTTGGCTGCATCGGCATCCACAACTGCGCCTGGAATGCCGACCCGTATATGGATTCCTATGCGACGGTTCCGCATTTGGCCTATATCGACATGGGCCTGGATTCGGATCTCGCTCGCGCGAAGGAGAAGATTGCCCACGCCCGACGTGCGCTGATATACACGCCTATGGACCTGGCAGATAAATCGCCGGAGATCATTCGAGCCGATCTGGAAAGGATTGCACGCAAATATGCTCCGTGTGATGTCGTTGTTGGGGACATTGATTCCGGCACGCCGGATGAGCGAGTTCTTGCGTTTGTTGAGTTATGCAATCAAATCAGTCATAGAATAGAGAGGCAGTGAAAATGGAATCGAACTCAAGCGTGTTGCCAAAACCATTACGTGGCGTCGTTCCACCGATGGTTACGCCGCTGCTGAATCGTGACAGCCTTGACGTAGCCGGCCTGGAACGGCTCATCGAGCACATTCTTGCAGGTGGAGTTCATGGATTGTTTATTTTAGGGACAACCGGTGAGGCCCCAAGTCTTAGTTACCGCCTGCGATTCGAGCTGATCGAACGTGTCTGCTCGCAGGTCAAGGAGCGAGTCCCGGTATTGGTCGGAATTACCGACACATCGTTTGTGGAGTCGGTAAACATCGCCCGCAAAGCAGGTGACACCGGCGCCCAGGCCGTCGTCCTGGCGCCGCCATACTACTTTCCTGCGGGCCAGGCAGAACTGCTGGAGTACCTAAAGCATCTCGTGCCTGAATTGCCGCTGCCCTTGTTTCTTTACAACATGCCGAGCTACACTAAGGCCGTTTTTGAGTTTGACACATTACAGGCCGCGGCCCAAATCGATGGTATTGTGGGCTTGAAGGACAGCTCCGGCAACATGGTCTATTTCCACCGGGTTCTGTCTCTGCTACGGGAGTACAAGGATTTCACGATCTTGATGGGCCATGAGGAGCTGCTTGCCGAAGCGGTTGTGCTGGGTGGGCATGGTGGCGTGTGCGGAGGGGCAAACCTTGTCCCTCAGCTTTACGTGCAGCTCTATGAAGCGGCACGCTCCAGGGACTTGGACGCGACCGGGTCTCTGCATAGAAAGGTCATGCAAATCAGTGCCACGATCTATAGGGTGGGACGGTATGAGTCGAGCTATCTCAAGGGGTTGAAGTGTGCGCTCTCGTGCATAGGCATTTGCAATGATTTTATGGCTGAGCCGTTTCATCGCTTTCGCCGCGCAGAGCGCAAAGTGATTCGCAGGCATATAGAAGAGCTGGGAATAGCCCCGAAAGGATAGGACCGGCTTATATTAGGTGACGGATTATGCAGGGCAGTCTTGGCACTTTTGATATTGGCATCTTGTTTGCTTATTGCTGCGTGCTGATTTGGATGGGCATTTATTACAAACGGAAATGCCGTACGGCTGAGCAGTTTATGGTTGCCGACCGTTCGATTCCTGCCTGGGCGGCTGGCCTTGCAGTAATGAGTGCTTATACGAGCAGCATTTCATACATTGCAACGCCGGGCAAGGCCTTCGATAGTAACTGGCATCCTATCATCTTCTCGCTTTGCATTCCGCCCGTAGCCTGGCTCGTTTGCAGGTACGCCGTGCCCTACTATCGAAAAAGGAGACTAATCTCCGTTTATACGTTTCTGGAGGATAGGCTTGGCAATTGGGGCCGAGTGTATGCAGCGCTGGCGTTTGTGCTATATATGATCGGCCGCACCGCAGTGATTCTGTACCTGGCGAGCCTGTTGCTGAGTACGTTTGTTCCGTGGGACATCGCTGTCGTTATCATAGTCATCGGCCTTATTACTATTGTCTATACGCTGCTTGGTGGAATGGAGGCTGTCATTTGGACCGACGTCATGCAATCGGTGATTATGATTATTGGCATCATTTTTTGCGCTGTCACTCTGTCGCTGCGTGTTTTCTCAGGGCCGGAGCCCTTAATACAGGCGGCTATTGACAATAATAAGTTCAGCTTCGGCAGCTTGAAATTCACATTGGCTTCCCAAAAGCACCTGCTCGACCGAACCGTATGGGTGATGATCATCTACGGTGTTACCGAGAACCTGCGGGGCCTGTTGGCCGACCAGAACTACGTGCAGAAATATTGCTCTGTTCCTACGGAACGGGACGCAAAGCGCTCAATCTGGATTGCGATGCTGATATACATACCGCTTACGGCGATTTTCCTGTATATCGGCACGACACTTTTTGCCTTTTATTCGAGCGGCAACGAGTTGGCCGGTGCGGGGATAGCCAAAGGTGACCAAGTCTTTCCGTACTTCATCGCGACACAGCTACCGGCGGGTTTGAAGGGATTAATCATCGCCGCGATTCTTGCAGCCGCGATGAGTACCGTGGACTCAGCCTTGAACTGCTCGGCGACGGTTTTGTTGCTGGACTTTCACAAGCGATATTTCAATCCAGAGATTAGTGAACGGGCCAGCGTCGTATTTCTGCGTTTGGCAACGGTCGTATGGGGCATCCTTGGGACCGGCGCCGCACTCTTGATGATTCGGGCAAAGAGCATTTTGGATATTTGGTGGCAGATTTCGGGCATCTTCGGCGGCGCGCTTTTGGGCTTGTTTATCCTGTCTCTATTGCGAATCCACCTTCGTCTGTGGCAGGGCCTCGTATCGATCGGGGTGAGCATCGCTGTAATTTATTGGGGAACGTTCGCACGCGACCTGCCTGCGTCGTGGCGATGGGCGCAGTGTAACCTCGACGCGATCATCGTGGGCGCGGTCGGGACGGCAGCGCTGGTCATAGTCGCCTGTTTCCTCGGACTAACGAATAAATATCGAAACACAGAAGCGTCACATGAAGCTTGAAGGAGGTTCTATGCCTACCATCGGAGTCGGCAAAAATGTTATGACTAACATCAAAGATAAGCCCTCTTCATCCAGAGAGGACGCCAGAGTATTCTCAATGAAGTTGGTGGCTGTAGTCGTGTTGCTCGCGCCGGTTGCGGCGTGCGGTAAAATGGTCGTTGAATGGGACTTCACGAGAGGGACGCACGGCTGGATAGGAAACAGCCGCGTGGAGGATTTTTCATCCTCGACGGAAGGTCTGGTTTTCAAGTCAGTGGCAGAAGACCCGTGGATAGAGGGGCCGGCGGTGGATTTGTCCCCCGCTGAGGCGACGCGAGTTAAGATACGCATGAAATCGAATGCGGATCAAGCCGGCCAGTTGTTTTATGGAAAAACGTTCAGTGAGCAACGTTCTGTTGGGTTTACCGTGCGAAACGATGGGAAGTGGCATGACTATTCTCTTGTTATTAGGGAGACGCTTGGTGCCGGAACCCGTTTTCGTCTCGATCCCTGCGCGGGCGAAGGAGAGGTCACAGTGGCTTTCATCAAGATAGAGACGATGAACGCCATATCTGTCCCGGCGCTGGATAAGCCACAAAAGCCGGACAACAAGAAAGGCAGGCCAACATCAATCAGATCCGGCGACCTACAGTTTGAGCATTGCGGGGATAAGTGGGGCAACTTCGCTTTCAAGGTCGATAGTTTAGAGATGGCAGCCGGCTATCAGTCCGAATTGATCGGTGTGCTGATTGATGACCAGCACGAATGGCTCAATCTTAAAGATGCCAAGCTCACGTCCAAGTCTCGCCGTAGAAGTGCGGAATTTATGAGCCGTGCGGTTATTAAGGACAGCAGGGGGGCAAAGTGGCAGATTCAGAGACTGGTGAAACCTGCCCCGCAACCGGGGAAAATCATAATCGAGACTGCATTAACAGTAAGTCACGACAGGGACATTATCCATATACCATGGCTGACGATATTCCCGGGCCTTGGCACGTTTGGCGAAAGGAAATCCCAGGGCCTGCTTGCGGGCGTAGAGTACCTTTGCGATGAGCCGAGCAGCAGTGACGCAGACATAGCGACGCCGGAGCATGTCCGCCGTGTACCCAACCCTATCAAGATAACCTTTCCTCTCATGGCAATTGCACACAACGGCAATTATCTCGGCGTGATTTGGGAGCCGTCCGGAATGGTCGCGGCAACCTTCGATTCGCCGGATACGATTTACCGCTCCGGTGCCCACGTCCTGGCGCTATCGGCGCCTGCTGTCGGGGACCTTCGTTTTGAGAATGACTTTTCTGCCCACAGCCCTTTCAGGCTCGAAACTGATAAGACGTTGAAGGTCACTGTGATGATAATCGGCGGCAAGGGCAATAGTGTTGTCCCAGCGGTTAAGCACTACGTGGACTTGAAGGGATTACCTGAGCTGCCACAATTCGAAGGAGGTCTTGACGCTGCCGTCAGCCTGCTTGCTCACGGTTGGCTGGACTCCGAAATAAATCACGAGGGTCTCTTTAGGCACGCGGTTTGGGGCAGCAGTTTTGGCGCCGGGCCCGCGGCAGACGCCGCAATGTATATTGACTGGCTTGCCAATTATGCAAAAGACGAGAGCCTCTGCGATAGGCTAAAAGAGCTAAAGGACAAGGCTCTTGGTAGAATTCCTTCTGCCCAGCCTTTCTCAAGTGGCGTTTCGCATGCACGTTTGCCGACAGCACCTTTTGTTTTTGGTCGAGTTGATGAATTCGTGCGGCAAACACGTAATCACGCGCTGCATCTGCTCAACGGCTTTGACGAAAAAGGCGTGAAGCTCTACAGGCCGGGCAAGACCGACTATTCAAGGACTCACTTTGCGAAACATGCCAACGGTTATGCAGGCCGGGACATGGTCACGATTCTTGAAGCCGCAGCTTTGTCGGCAGATAAGGAGCTCATAAGCAAAGCCCTCGAACTGCTCGATAGGCAGACCGCTCTGTACGCCGATACTGTTCCGCGCGGCGCACAAACGTGGGAAGTGCCGCTGCACACGCCGGACATACTGGCGTCGGCCCACATGGTTAGGGCTTATACATTGGGCTACATGATCTCAGGCAAACAAGAATATCTTGAGCAGGCCCGTTACTGGGCGTGGACAGGTGTTCCGTTCATCTATCTATATCCGCCGACGCCTCAGGCCGTAGGGTTGTATGCGACGATCCCCGTGCTGGGGGCAACCAATTGGCGCGCACCGGTCTGGATCGGGCGACCTGTCCAATGGTGCGGGCTGGTTTACTGTTCAGCTCTGCACCTGCTGAGCGAATTTGATCCAAAAGGCCCGTGGGAGAAGGTCGCCAAGGGAATCACGATTGCGGGCTTGCAGATGTCCTGGCCCGTGACGGACAAGAGCCGCCAGGGATTATTGCCCGATCTGTGGGATTTGGAAGCGCAGCTCGGCGCAGGGCCTGCCATAAATCCGGGAACTGTGCAGGCGCATGTCCCCGAAGTCTATGGACAAGGCAAGATGTATGATATGAAGAAGCTCGACAATCGCGGCTGGTTCATCCACGCTCCCTGCCTCATAGGAAACATCCGGGAAGACGACAAGGCCGTGACATTTACAGTAGAGGGCTGGTCCGACAAGCCATACCACGTCCTGATTTCTGGTATTGAGGAACAACCGACTGACATCAGTGTACGCCGACTCGCCGCAGAATCGGATAGATCACTTGCATCCAAATCTGCCGGCGACGAGTTTAACGACGAATCAAAGACTTTGCTAATCACATTACAGGGCAAATCGGAAATCCGGATGCGGTAGTAAGCGCATCCTCTCTAAGGATAAGGTAACGAGCAGTGGAACTCAGGCGGTTTGTCAATTCAGCCTGTATTCTCAAAATACTCGCTGTGTACGGCCTTGTCGTCACCAGCCTCGTGACTGTATTGGTTTCCCACAATCGCATCGAGCGTGCTGTGGTAGGCATGGCTTGGGGGCTGATCATCCTGTGGATCATTCTGGGCGGAATTCTTGCGAGGGTATATCGTGATAAGGTAAGGCGTTTCGTGTTGCGCGTGCCGCTAAGGTGGAAGACGAAGTTCGTTCTGTTCGCGACCGTGCTTGCGTTGATAGAGGAGGCGATCACGACCACGATGACCAATATGGCCCCCGTATTCGGGGTCAAGGTTGGTGAGGCCTACATTACCGCTTCGGCGAATTACCTGGATGTCGTGCTCGGCCATAGCGTTATCGTGTTCGTCCCGATGTTCGTTGCCTGGGCGTGGCTGCTGGGGCGGTATGATTTTCGTCCTGCGACGGTTTTGCTTTTATTCGGCTTGACGGGGACACTCGCCGAGGCTGGCAGCTTCGGCCTGCAGAACCTCGCCCAGGTCGGGATGTGGGTCTTCGTTTACGGCCTGATGGTTTACCTGCCTGCCTATTGTGCCCCTGCGGACCGCGGCGCCAGACAGCCGTTAGTGCGGCATTATGTCCTGGCTGTCTTTCTGCCGTTTTTATTCGTCATACCTGTCGCCGGAGTCGTCGGCTATCTCCACCCCGTAAAAATCCACTTCCCGCCGATAGGCTCCTAAGCACAGGGCCCGACAATGTTTCGAATTTCCGTATAGAGCCAAGGAAATAAGCTGCACGTTACAAATAGGCGTGTGAATTTGGACCTCCCGGTGCAAAGACAGACCATCGTTTATGCCCTGCGTTTTATCAACAGTGCCAGACTGCCGAGGCCAAGCAGCAAAACCGTCGCCGGTTCGGGGATCTGGTAGAGAAAACCGTGGGGCCCGGAGGCGTCCCTGTAGATACCGACTATATTGTCGCCGTCAATATCGTATGCCCCGCTGATTGACGCTCCGGGGAACTCGAACGTGGTCAATGTTGTGCCGTCATAGACAAAGCCGTGCGCACGGTCGGGAGCGTACGCGCAGCCACCGACTATGTTGTCGCCGTCGATGCCGTTTGCGTTAGTCATGAGCGCCCCGGGGACATCGAACGTGGTCCAGTTAACTCCGTCGTAGAGAAATCCGTATTGAAGATGGTCGCCTGCGTCCTCATAAAAGCCGACAATTTTGTCGCCATCGATCCCTCTGGCGAACGTATGGCTCGCGCCGGGGGCGTCGAATGTGGTCCAACTCGCCGCGTCATAGAGAAACGCCTGGTATCCGTCGGCATCCCCGGCCCGGTAGTAACCGATGATTCTGTCGCCGTCGATGCCCTGTGCCATAGTCTCGCTCGCGTCGGGCGGATCGAGCGTGGTCCAGGTCACGCCATCGTAAAGAAAACCGTGGATTTGCTCGGAAGTATCCCAGAAATAGCCGACAATGTTGTCGCCGTGGATGCCCCATGCCTGAGTGCCGCGCGCTCCGGGCACATCGAGCGTGGTCCAATCCACTCCGTCATATAGAAAGCCGTGGTCGCCGGAAGCGTCTGTGTAGTAACCCACAATGTTACCATCGTCGATGCCGCATGCAAGAGTCTGTGTCGCTCCGGGCGCGTCGAGCACGACCCAGCTCGCCTCTGCGGAGCCTGTAGCAATCGGTAGGATCAGTGCGGCAACTTTAATAATCAGCCGTTTCATTTGCGTACCTCTTGTCGCAGTTCCATTCTTTCGTAACAAAGTGCGATTCAGTGGGGCAGCCTGAGATGAAAGTCGCCCAAGCCCCCTCGCCGCTCCTCCTTGAGCGCTGATTAGTGTACCAGATCTACCGAAAATGTCAAGGAGAAAGGCCGAGATTTATAGGACTTCACTCATCTTTTTGACAAATCGAGGCCAAAGGGAGGCTTGTGTGGAAGGGCGACGGTAGCGATAGGAGTTCGAGGCCAGAGGACAAATGTGAAATTGCCTTCGTCTGACTTTCGAATGCCGCGCCCTATCCGCAGGAGCCTGAAGCGCTACGGGTCTGTCCGACTTTGGCTATCTCAAAAATGACCGTTCCGCCGTTAGTATAGTCGCATGGGTCGGGACAGTGAATGTAGGCCTTGGTCTTATCCTCCTTGCCGTCCAGCCCCCATTGGGCGGGTTCTGAGACCCGCAGGGCGTTGTAATAGGGCATTAAGGCCGCCAGACCGTGCATGCAAACGGGAATGTCGCTTACAAGCTGGTAGCCTGCCTTAAGAGTAAAAGAATCGCCGACCTTGTACGTTGGGCAGTGCCCCTCTATCTTTTTGACTGTGACAACTAAGTCCATATTGACTGGTCTCCGTAAAGTCAATTCGGGTTAATACATCGCACTATTATCTTGCTCGCATCGATACGGTCAAGTGATAATCCTCAGTTGAGCCGCGTGCTGAAGAATTTCTCGCTCCCTGATTGGGCGCCAATGATGTGGCGCAGCCATTATTAAAATCCTTGTAAGCCGGTCAGCGAGCCGGTACTATGGTGCCCTATTAGAACGAATGGGAGATTAAGAAGATGGCGGAAGAGCTTATCGGCATCATAGGCGGGACCGGCCTTGGTGATGCACTGGCAAAGGAACTTGCCGACGTAGAGTCTCACGATATCGATACGCCGTTCGGCAAGCCGAGCACAACGATTATGCTTGGCACGTTGGGTAGCAGACAAATTGCATTTTTGAGCCGACACGGCGAGGGACACAAGCTGTCGCCGGGCGAGGTTCCGTCTGTAGCCAATATATTTGCCTTGAAGAAGCTTGGCGTTCGTACGGTGATAACCAGCGGGGCGGTGGGCTCGCTTAGAGAGCAGATAGCCCCCGGTGACTTGGTTGTCGTTGATCAGTTCATAGATAAAACATTCAAGCGAACAAACAGCTTCTTTGGACGCTTCGGCACCGTGCACTGCGAGATGACTGAGCCGGTTTGCCCACGAGTCCGCAAGATACTTACGGATAAGGCAAAGGACATCGATGTAAAGACGCATTCCAAGGGCACCTACGTGTGTATGGAAGGACCACAATTCTCCACGCGGGCTGAGTCGCTCATGCACAGGTCATGGGGCGCTGATTTGATCGGGATGACCGCTATGCCCGAAGCCAAGTTGGCCAGAGAAGCGCAGATGTGCTATGCGCTGGTTGCGCTGGCGAGCGATTATGACTGCTGGAGCGCCCCGGGCCCAGATGAGGCTGCAAAAAATAAGCAGTCTTTGCTCGAAGAAATCATTGGAAATCTGGCCAGGGCAACGGATAATTGCCTCAAACTTATAAAGGCTGTTTTAGTCGGTGAGCACGAGCTTGTCAGCAAGGATTGTCACTGTAGAAAAAGCCTGGATTTGGCGGTCTGGACGGACAAGGCCCAAATCGACCCAGTTGATAGAGAGAGGTTGAGCGTGTTGTTTGAATAAGTCAAGGCCTTGACAGTAATTGAGCCGATGATATAGTTGCAGCGAAACCTCATCTGTTTTTTGAAGGAAAGGACCAGATCAGATTGGAAAGGATACGGAAATGAAAGGACTCGCCCAGAAAGCTCTTGTCTTAGCGGTTACTGGTCTTGCTCTCTGTTGTGTAGGGTGCCAGCAAGAAGAGGTGCCTGATGCCAGAAAGGCCAGGCTTATTGCCGCCGAGAACATGCAGCTAAAGAAAGATTTACAGCAGCGTGACGGTCAAATCGAGAAGCTCAAGGACCTGCACGACAAGGAAATGCGACAGCGAGAGCAGCAAATGACAAAGTGTGTCAAGCAGAGGGATGCTTTGGAGAAACAGCTACAGGAGAACATACAGGAGAAGGTAGACGAGGTCTTAACAAATCTTATGGAAGAAAACGCCAAACTGCGTCAGGAGGTTCAGCAGCTCAAAGCGCAGATGGAAGAACCTCAGTAGCAGGTTAGCCTCAAGTCGAACCCGCGTGAGGCGCCCTCAATCTCACGGGCATCACTAACCGGCGCGGCTGGATACTGCTTGAGCGGCTCTGGCAGGGTCAGGCAATTTCTCCTGTGGGTAATGTTTGTGCATGGCTGCCGCGACGAGTCCAACGAACATCGGCTGAGGTCGCAGTGGCCGAGAAGTCAGGCAAGGATGTGCTTGCGTGGCGATAAAGAACGGGTGAGATGGAATCTCCAAGAGTTGCATTATGGGCTGATCGGGAGCCTTCCCGGAAAATACTAAGCCCGCCTTTTCCAGCCTCTCGATATGACGGGGGTCAACCTCGTAGCGATGTCTGAATCGCATTCTGATGCTATCTATTTCGCCAAAAAGCTTCCATGCTAATGTTTGTCGTTTCAGCTCTATGTCTCTTCCACCCAGGCGCATGTTTCCACCGAGGCCTTCGATTTTTTTCTGCTCCGGTAATACGTCGATTAGCGGCTCGGAACAGGCTGGCTTAATCTCGGTGCTGTTGGCTTTTTTCAGACCACAAACATTGCGGGCAAATTCTATAACAGCCATTTGAAAGCCGAAACAAATCCCGAGGTAAGGCAGATTATTCTCTCTGGCGTACTTTATGCAGGCAATTTTTCCTGCTGCGCCGCGCGTCCCAAAACCGCCGGGCACGATAATGCCATCGACGGCTTTGAGATTCTCGCCTGCGTTCCGATCCGTAATGCCGGTTGTTTCGATCCATTCTATGTTGACTTTACAGCCGAGAGCAATCCCGGCGTGCTCGAGCGCATTGATTATCGAGGCATAGCTGTCACGAACGGATGTGTATTTACCGGTAATGCCGATGGTTATTTCGTACTTCTTGGCGTCGATCTTGTCGGTAAAATCGCACCATTGTGCCCAGGCCTTGCGTTCGTGGCGCAGATTGATTCTGTCTTCGATTTTGAGCAGTCTCAGGACTTCAAAATCCAGACCATTTTCCCTGAGCATGGCCGGTATCATGTAGATGCTGGCAGAATCGGGCACGCTGATGACTCGTTCGAGCGGGACGTTGCTGTATACGCTGATCTTCTGCCGGGCTTTTTCTGTGACAGGGCTGCTTGCCCTGCAGGCGATAATGTCGGGCTGAATTCCGCACTGCATGAGCTGTTTGATTCCGAGTTGTGCGGCCTTTGATTTCTGCTCGCCGAGCGTCGGAGGTTCAAGTATATAGGTCAGGGCTACAAAGCAGCTACTATAAGGGCCCTCCTCGTAGGCAAGCTCGCGCATCGCCTCGATATAATACGCGTTTTCCAAGTCGCCGACCGTGCCGCCGATTTCGACGAATACGACATCGGCGCCGGTTTCCGCCGCCAGCTCGCGGAGCTTCAGTTTGACCTCGCCGGTGACGTGGGGAATCATCTGCACGTCTCTGCCAAGATAGTCGCCGTGGCGTTCCTTGTGCAGGATGGAGCTGAATATCTGCCCGCTTGTCGCAAAATTCGCCCTGCTCAAATCCTGGTCGAGTATCCTTTCATACGTGCCCAGGTCCATATCGGTTTCCATGCCGTCGTCGAGCACGAATACCTCACCGTGCCGGAAAGGATTCAGCGTGCCGGAGTCTATATTGAGATAACCCTCGAGCTTGATTGGCGCGACTTTGAGGCCCTTGTCCTGTAGCAGCTTGGCCAGACAAGATGAGAATATACCCTTGCCCAAGCCGCTCATCACCGTGCCCATCACAAAGACGTAGCGTGTCTTTCCCTTCTTATAACCCTCGGGCATCGGCGAGAAAAATTCGCTCTCAGTGGAAATATCACTCACCGAAGCTAATAAGTCCTTTTTTTTCGACATATACTGTCCTCTTTATTTGCTCCCACAGAGAAATCAGCTTAAAGTCAGGTATTTTCTCAATAACATTAGGCAATCTAGACAAGGTTCGATCTTTGTGGGTCTTGCGTTGAAATAATCTTGAGCTTTTATCCTATCATGGTTTATGGCACTTTCAATACGTTCTGCTTCCTCTCTAATCAAATTAAACGCCGTGCCATAAACCAGGCAGTGCGGAGATACTATCTCCGGCAAAGTGAGGACTTCCATATTCTCTGGCGCATAGGCAAATCCGAGAAAGAAAATCCGTTGCGCTCCTGCGAGAAGTTCTTGTGCATCATTCAACTCCGAACTTTTTTTCTGTTCATATATTGTTTTGATATTACTGGCTGCTTTCTGCAAAAGCGATTCGTTAATTACGGGGCGATAATCTATACCCTTGTCTGAATCTTGCCATTTCAATGGTGCAACTTGGCCATAGATGTGTAGGATTTTGAGTTGTTTCAAACACTTGACAACCTCAGTTTCTGGAACCTCCGCGAACGAATCCGTCAAACTCTCATAAAGAAACTGCTCCAGAGACCTATCATAATTGAATGTTATAAAAGAGATTTTATCGTCCGAAAAATCCGGTAGGACATCTGGCTTAGTCAGGCCAGAATTTAGCCTACTAAACAGGTATGAATACCAATCTTCGCCCTGAAAATATCCTCTTTCCACAAAGTCTACTATTGCAGGATTAGAGCAAGGCTCTGAGTGCCGCTCTTTTGCCACTTTGGCTTGTTCTCGAAAATGACTCCTGTGCTCAGCTCCAAGAATCTCAAAGGCAATGATGTATTTTCCCACTGCGGCAAATCGCGGATTTCTTGCTATAAAAAGGTCTATTGACTGAGTGCTTGAGTTAGAGAAAGTGTCGATGAAGTCGCAGATCTCCTTATAGTTCTTCTGTCTTATCGTTTGGTCCGGCTGGCTTTTCTTTAAGTGCTCCAAATACGCCCTCTTTAAATCAAGACAGATTTGTGTTCGCAATTGTGCACCGGAAGGGTACCCATAGGGACAACTTGCCCCAGCCCCCAAAACAAAAACTGTTCTTTTGTTATCTATCACTCTTTGTGTCCTTTGTTGCTATTTCTTTTTATATCTTTTCACAAACTCGGCATATTGCTCGGGTGTGTCTATGCCGTCACACGTGTGCTCGACCTTGCCGACCAGAATTGAGTAGCCATTTTCAATTGCCCGCAGTTGTTCGAGCTTTTCAATCTTTTCAAGCGGCGTTTGGGGCAACGCAGTAATCTTCAGCAAGAACTCCTTCCGATACGCGTAAATGCCAATGTGGCGCAGATATTGTTCGGTCTTTCCTATGCCGGCTTCTTCTCTGTCATAGGGGATAGGCGCACGCGAGAAATAAATGGCTCTGCCGATCTCCTCGCTCGTCCCTTGTGACTCGTCGCTCGTACTGCTGAGACGACGGGATATTATCACTTTTACAATATTTGGGTCCGCGACCTGCCGGCTGTTCCCGAAATCAGCGGCGAGTGTGGCCATCGGATAATCCGGATTCTTCAGCAGCAGGTTGGCCAAATAATCAATATTCTGCGGGTCTATCTCCGGCTCATCGGCCTGCAGGTTGACCACAATTTCAACGTCGATATTGGCAACGGCTTCGGCGATTCGGTCGGTGCCGCTCTTGTGCTCTGGCGAGGTTATAACGCACTCGGCGCCGAACGTGTTGGCGGCGCCAACTACTCTCTGGTCATCGGCTGCAATTATTACCTTGTCGGGGAGCTTGGCCTGGCAGGCTTGTTCATAAGTGTGCTGGATAAGAAACTTACCCGTATCTCTGGCGAGAACTTTGCCGACGAACCTCGTGGAGCCATAACGAGCGGGTATAACAGCTATGATCTTCACCCCGTTAGAGTTCTTTCCTTTTTGTGTCATACTATTCCTTCGTTATTGACTCTCCAACGGGGTTCACTCTCAGTTAGACCTTGACACCAGTAAAGTCTTTCTTGCCAATTCGGTCATGCATCTTTGCTAAAAGAGGAAAAGCACTTATAGCAAGAGGGTCACACAACAGTCATCCAACTGGGCCCCTATCATAAGAGGAAAATTCGACCCTGTCAACAGTCCGAAATGTTTTCTTTTCAGAAAAAGCCCGAGCTTTCGCAGCGCGCCCAATGAGTTGTCCAGAGCTGCCGTTACGATGCCCCGGTCTACGCTGCGCTCAATTTATTTTGTAGTGGCGACTTGTAAGGTCGCACCGGGCCAGATATACTCTACCGGCCTTGGTTATTGAGCCATTTTGGGCTACCGCAGGCGTTAATCAACCATAAACAGTCTCACGTAGCCACTGTTTCCGGAACCGGGCCGGGCGGCAGATGCCCGACGGGAATGTCAAAATGGTTCCGGCAAAGTGCGATAGAATCTTGGGCGTTGCTGGAACAAAGGTTTAGGGAGTCGAAATCATGAAAAAGCACTTGGCAATAGTTGTCGTTGTAGCGGCCCTTTTTGCAGCGATTGGCTGTAAGCAGAAAGAAACTGACCGGCAGGGCTACCGTATTGCTGTGATTCCCAAGGGCACGACGCACATCTTCTGGAAGTCAATACATGCCGGCGCAGTTAAGGCAGAGCAAGAGTTCCAGGCATTGGGCGTGGACGCGATATGGAAAGGGCCTCTCAAGGAGGACGATAGGGAGTCGCAGATCAGGGTAGTCGAAGATTTCATAACACGCGGCGTGTCAGGAATTGTGCTGGCACCGCTGGATGATGTCGCACTGCGGGGGCCTGTTAGGGAAGCCGTGAACCGGTCAATCCCGGTGGTAATAATCGATAGTGGACTCGAGAGCCAAGACTACGTTAGCTTTGTGGCTACGGACAACTACATCGGCGGCAGGAAAGGAGGCGAACGTCTGGCCCAGATTCTGGGCGGCAAAGGCAAGGTTGTACTGCTGCGGTATCAGGAAGGCTCAGCCAGCACGATGAACCGAGAACGGGGGTTCCTGGACGTGCTGAAAGAGAAATACCCGGATATCAAAGTAGTCAGTTCTAACCAGTATGGGGGAGCCACTACAGAAACCGCCTACCGGGCGAGTGAGAATTTGCTGGAGCCTCTGCGGATGCCTGATGGTCGGCTGACGATTGACGGCATCTTCTGCCCGAATGAGTCGACGACATTTGGCATGTTGCGGGCCCTGCAGGGTAGCGGACTGGCAGGCAAGGTCAAGTTCGTGGGTTTTGACAGCTCCGAGCGCTTGGTGCAGGCACTACAGAGCGGCCAGATCCACGGCCTCGTCCTCCAAGACCCCATCAACATGGGCTATCTGGGCGTCAAGACCATGGTCAGGCACCTGCAGGGTGAAAAGGTGCAAGCACGCATCGACACCGGCTCGGAGGTGGCGACTCCGGAGAACATGAACGACCCGAAGATCAAGAATCTGTTGGAGCCGGATTTCAAGAAATGGCTGAACGAGTAGATTCCGACCAACCGGGCGTTTGGCTCCAGATGCGGGGGATCTGCAAGCGGTTCGGCGCTACGGTTGCCCTGGATGATGTCGGCATCAAGGTCGCTGCTGGCCACGTGCTGGCGCTCGTCGGTGAGAATGGCGCAGGCAAGAGCACCCTGATGAAAGTGCTTTCCGGGGCTATCAAGGCCGATGCGGGCCAGATGTGGCTGAACGGCGTTCCATATCGGCCAAGCAATCCGCTGGAGGCTCGCCGAGCAGGCGTCGCAATGATCTATCAAGAGCTTTCGCTTGCGCCGCACCTGAGTGTCGAAGAAAACATCATGCTGGGAATGGAGCCGGCGACGCTTGGTGTGGTGCACTGGAAACAGGTGCGCCGCCGGGCAATCGAGGCGATCAGGCAGTTCGATAATCCGGAGCTGACGCCCGACGCTCGCGTGGGCAGATTGTCGGTAGGTTCACAACAGTTAGTCGAGATTGCGCGGGCTTTGGCAATTGGCTGCCGGGTACTCGTGCTGGATGAGCCGACAAGCAGCCTGACGCAGCAGGATGTGGACCGGCTGTTTGAGCTTATCGGCCGGCTCAAAAGCCAGGGCAAAGCGATCGTTTACATTTCGCACTTTATTGAGGAGGTCAAACGCGTTGCCGACAGGGTCACCGTCCTGCGCGACGGCAAAGTAGTCGGCGGTAGCGATGTGGCTGCTATCACCACCGACGAGATAATAGCCCTGATGGTCGGCAGGCAGGTCGAGGAGCTTTATCCTCGGTCGGCGAGGCAGTCGGGCGAGGTCGTTCTGGAGATTGAAGATTTAGCCGGCCTCCAGAAACCTGAGTCGGCAAGTTTGCAGTTGCGTCGTGGAGAGGTGCTGGGCATCGCCGGGCTGGTCGGCGCCGGGCGAACGGAGCTCTTGCGAAGCCTGTTTGGCCTGGAACCTGTGCGCAAGGGGAAGATCCGCCTGGGCGTATACACAGGCCCTGCTTCGCCGGTAAGACGCTGGATGCAGGGGGCGGGGCTGCTCAGCGAAGACCGCAAAGACGAGGGCCTGGCTCTTTCTCTGAACATAGCTGATAACGTGACGCTTTCCCGGCTGAGAGGCTTTGGCCCGTTAGGCTTGGTCTTGCCGAGCCGGCAGGATAGAGCCACGCAGCAGTGGATAGAGAGGCTCGGTATCCGTTGCAGCGGACCCAGAGACCTGTTGTCGTCTTTATCCGGAGGCAACCAACAGAGAGTTGCATTAGCGCGATTACTCCAGCACGATGTAGACGTGATGCTGTTGGATGAGCCGACGCGAGGTATTGATGTTGCGGCCAAGGCAATGATTTACAAACTGATTGATGAGTTGGCGACCGGCTCAAAGGCGCAAAGACGACCGCCAAAGGCAGTGCTTATGGTAAGTAGCTATCTACCTGAACTGCTGGGTGTCTGTGACCAAGTGGCAGTTATGTGTCGCGGAATACTGGGGCAGACACACCGGATCGACCAGGTCGACGAGCACAAGCTCATGCTCGAGGCAACCGGACAGGAGACAAAACGTTGAGCAGCGACCAGCTACCGCCAATAGACCGGATGCAGGGACCTTGGAATGTTCTCAGGGGGGTGCTTCAGCTTGCCAGCCTCAAGCTCGCACTGGCACTGATTGGGATATTTCTGTTTTTTGTAGTCGCGATCGGTGTCCAAGAGGCCTTCAAGGTTCATGCCTCGAACGAGAGTGTCTTGGCGGAGCTCGAAAAGGCGGGCGTGCCCGAAGCAGACCGCATGAGGGACCCGAGACTGGCAAGTCCGTTGCGCAGAGGGTTGGAGGCTTCACGGCGGTTCCTTGGACGCAGAAACCTCGAAACAATTGCCCGCCAGACAACCCTCGTGGGTGTGCCGGCCCTTGGTATGACGCTGGTCATTATCTCCGGCGGTATCGACCTGTCCGTAGGTTCCGTTGTAGCACTGGGTACCGTGGTGATTGCTTGGCTGCTCAAACATGGCGGCATGGGGCCGGTAAGCGCCGCCCTGAGCGGCGTAACAGCCGGGGCTCTGGTCGGGCTTGTCAGTGGCCTGCTGATAACCTCGCTGCGAGTCGTCCCTTTTATCGTTACTCTCGGTATGATGCTGATAGTCCGGGGGGTAGCGAAAGGCATTGCACGCCAGCAGACGATTACTGTTGACCCCCAAGGCCTGGACTGGCTGTTGGCGTCTGTGCCACCGAAGCAAGGTTGGATGCTGTTGCCCCTTGGGGTCTGGGCATGGCTGATCCTGGCGGTTGCTACTGCCGCATTGCTGCGGTATACGAGGCTCGGCCGACACACCTTCGCAATCGGCTCGAACGAGCAGACCGCCCGGCTGTGCGGGGTGCCCGTGGAACGTGTCAAGGTATTAGTCTTCATGCTTGGCGGGGCCTTCGCTGGGCTGGGGGGACTGATGCAGTTTTCACGGTTGACAATAGGAGACCCGACCGTGGCGGCAGGCAGGGAATTGGAGGTGATAGCCGCGGTGGTCATCGGCGGCGGTAGCCTTGCCGGCGGTGAAGGCTCGATTCTCGGCACAATGGTCGGTGCGCTAATCATGGGCGTTATCGCCTCCGGGTGCAATCAAATGGGGCTGCCCAACTGGGTGCAGGAGATTATAACCGGCGCGATAATTGTCGCGGCCGTGGCGATCGACCGATTGAGGCATCGACGGGCAGCCTGAAGAAGCAGCCGGGATTCAAGAGGGCGTCGGCGCAGCTTTGGCGCGCTGCCCAGCGCGTCTCCTGAGGTCTATGATGTGCAGTAGACCGTTGTTTTCAATTATCTGGCTCGCAACGCAGTTCTTGGGCAAAAATTACATTTTCCTGCCAACACTTTAGCATCCATGGGCATTGTACTATATGGATGAACAAAGGCCGACCGAAGCTGGACTCAAGCTGTGAGTGAGAAAAATGCAGATTTTCAGCCAGAAACAAACCGGGTGGGCAGTGGCCGGTCGTCAGAATCAAATTGGCCAGGCTTGTTTTTGGCGGAACTTGGGCGCCTTAAACGGATTGTTGCCGGCATGGGGCTAAGTGCTTCGGACGGCGAGGATGTCATACAAGATGTATCGATGCAGTTGTTAAGTCGGCGCGCTGAGTACCGAAATGAGCAAGAGGCCGTTAAATGGTTAACCAGAGTTACCGTAAATCGATGTTTGATGGAGCATCGCCGCCGCCGAAGTTTTCGCAGGCACGCTCCGGAAATCCTGAGGCGGCGTTCAGAAGTCAAAGCTGTCTCAATAAAGGTTGATGAGAAAGCAATTGTAGCTGAGGAGATTGAAATTGTGCGAGAATGTCTGGCGAAATTAGATGGTTCGCTGCTTATGCCGCTGGTTCTCCGGTATTTTTGTGGTCTGAATTCAAAGGAAGTGGGTGAGGTATTGGACTTGAGTCCGTCAACTGTGCGAAGCCGGCTGCGTGACGCCAGGCTGTTTCTTGCGAAGACATTAATAGAGCGTGGAGTTGAACCGTAATGGAAAAGTCGTGCAGAGAGATTGAACAGATGCTCATCGATTATGCCGACGGCCAGCTATCGGCGGGCGAATCAAGCGAGGTGGCTGAGCATTTGGCAAAATGCGAAGATTGCCGCAGGATGCTTGAGGCGTTACAGAGGTCACTTGGGCTTGCCGGAGTTATTTGGGACGATGGGTTGGCACAGGCTGAGACCGTCCAGGTCCCAATCCCACACCCAGCCGTGAAAATTCACTGGTCCGGATATGCTGCAATTGCAGCAGCTATCCTGCTGGTGGCAGGTTCTTTTCTCTGGCGTGCTCTGACGAAGCCGGCAGAGCCGCAGCTTACGTTTGCGGAGATTGAATGTAAGATATCCGAGTCAGCCAGTGCCGCCCGCTTGTTGGCGGCAGCCAATCTCCTTGCTAAATATCCCGACGGTAAGACTATCGTTAACCGGCAGTACCGCTATATAGCCGAGAGATATTCGCAGACCCTTGCAGGGTCTGAGGCAAAATCACGAATCGAAAATTCAATGAAGGAGATCTGAAAATGCTTACATACAGAAAAGACCTATTGGTTGCGGTTCTGGTGTTGGTTTGTGCCGCTGCGCTGGCGGTCGGCCAGGAACCCAACGACATCGTGACAGGAATTAGATTTGACAGCAACGACAACGAGCAGAGATGGATAATTGATATTCATAGGAACGGCACGCCGATATATGAGTCCAGAGAACAAATGATCCAAGGCTCCTTCCGCCCAAAATATGTAGCTGTTTTGTACATAGCGCGCAACCTCCGGAACAAGGTCGGCAATCTCGACCCCGACTTCTCTCAGCCGTCGCGGATAGAGTCCGTCTTATCGACTTCGCCGGGAAGGTCTCTTTCGAAAGACCAGGTTGATTTACTTCATACAGGGGCTTCCATCCGTGTCCTCGGACAATTTGGTGAAACCGTGGGTAATCATCAGCAGGTCAGAATATATGCAGTAAGTGAAAAGGACGCGCGTCAAACGGTCGCAGCGTACATGCAGACGTTGACAAAAACCAGCAAGAATGTGGAATATTTGAAGCATCAGTTGCAGGAACTCCAGCAAAACATTCCGAAGGCCGAGAAGGAAATCTTCGATAAAGAAACAAGCCTGGAGTCCGTGCGAACAAGCCTGGCTCAGCTTAAGAGGTCACCCCATTACCCATCCGTGGATGAAGCAAAGGCAACCATATTAGAGCTAAACAAGACGCTGAATACCCTCGAGGTTGACATTGCAGGATTGCAGGCAAAGATCGAGACCATCGAGAAATACAGGTCGGATAAGAAGATCGTGCCGGAAACGCGGGCCAAACTGGAGGCAATGCTGAGCCAGGAATCTATTGAGTTGGCCGGTGCCTTGGCTAAGAGGGAAGCTGCGACGAGGGTTCGCAATCAGGCGGAGCGGTTATTCGAACTAAACAGCCAGGAGACTGACCTGCTCAAGGAGCTAAAGGCGTTGAAAGGCGACCTGTCGAGGTGCAAGATGAACCTGCCACTGGTTCAGAGCGAGCTGGCGTCCCAGCCGGAGGTCAAGCTGTTCCAAAACAAGGTGACGATGTATCCGGTGCGGATATAGTGCCCAGACTTGTAAAACCAGTGTCAAAAATGTAAAATAGTGTGGTCGCAAATACATGCAATTGTCGAGGGCAGGGTTGCTCTGAATTCCTGAAAGGCTATAGTAGTGCGCCAAAGAGATTCGCAGTCGTTCTCCAGAGCCGTCGGGGTCTCTCTGCTCATCGCGCTGGGTGTGTATTTTAGCCAAAGCTCATTGTGTCCCGTTGACCTGGACCAGCCAAAACGGGTCTCCGCCCACACCAGCTTCGCCAGCCGTGGAGAACGTAACGCCCCCTATCTTCTTGGTCTGTCACAGGCGCGTCCACGAGCCTCAGGCGAGGCCGCGGCAGAAAGTAACGATGTCGCCGCCAATGCAGCGAATGTATACGAATGGCTGCTTCACCAGCAGTCGGTAACGGGAATCCTGGGCAATCAGGAGAATGAGTCTTTTTCGGGACTCTATCCCAACGCCCTGGCAGCACTTTGTTATCTTCACGAGGGCGACATAGCAAGGGCAGAGATGATTTTCTCATTTTTCGATCGTCACCTGGATTCGGTGGCCAAGAAGCCGCCGGGTGGATTCTGCCAGTTCTGGGATGCCACGACCGGACAGCCGCTGCTCGATTCAGACCGTTGGATCGGTGATAACGCTTGGCTGCTCATTGCCCTGAACTACCATCGCCACAGAACGGCAAGAGATACATTTGCCGACATGCGGCAGACTATCGCCGAATGGCTCATCAGTCTACAGGATGTAGATGGCGGAATTCGGTCCGGGTTCAACAAGGATGGATTGATGTGGTGGAAGTCTACCGAAGGCAACCTCGACTCTTACGCCGCGCTGATCGACTACCCGCTCCAGAGAGAAAACGTCGGAAACTTCCTGCGAGAACAGATGTGGGTCCCCGGCGAAGGCAGGTTCCGCATGGGTTCGACCGCTTCCGAATCCGCTTTGGATTGTCTGTCCTGGGGAGTTAATGCCTTAGGAAGCGCCTATAGTGACGCGCTGCTCTACGCCGAGGCTGCTTTCCTTTGCCAGCACACCTCTGACGCTACCACGCGGTCCGTGACAGGCTTCTGCGATTTCTTGGGCCGAGATAGAATCTGGCTGGAGGGAACCGGGCAAATGGTTGTCGCCTACTACATGACCGGACAAACCGAAAAGGCACAGCAGTTTCTTGGCGAGCTGGACAAGGCCATAATGCCCAGCCAACGCTTCTGGGGCACGCTCGGCTTGGCCTGTCACACGAATAATCCGGCATGGGCTACCGGCTCTACGACAATCTTCGTGCCCTCACAGGCCTGGTATCTCTTTGGTGCCTGGCGGTTCAACCCCATGCCATGTGTCGAGTACGGTTATCCCGATGCCGACCTAAACGATGACGGCAAGGTGGACATCAAGGATTTTTGCACCCTTGCCGAAGCCTGGTTGCAGGATAAATCACTGGCGGATGTCGGTCCACCACCATGTGGCGATAACGTAGTCGATTCTGGGGATCTCGTCGTTTTAGCCGAGAATTGGCTAACAGGTACGAAAATACCGCCACTTCCTTCTCAAGCAGGCAACCCCAGCCCACCCGATGGCGCAGGCGCGGTTGTTCTGGATGCTCATCTGAGCTGGACGGCTGGCTCAGATGCCGAATCACACGATGTCTACTTCGGAACGGCCAGCCCCCCGCAATTTCAGGGTAACCAGACCACAACGGTATATGGTCCGCCTGTATTATCCAAAGGCGTAACATACTATTGGCGAATCGATGAGATTAACGCCTGGGGCAAAACTACTGGTCAGCTCTGGTGGTTCACCGCCGGGACAGGCCCACGACCCCGGTGAAGCTTTTGCCCGAAATACTTGTTGATTTCAACGTTTTTTTTCTTGACCTAATTGAATAGATTTGTTTTAATATACGTATGAGGCAGATTGACCGTAAGAATACCGGTAATTGGTGGTGGCCTGCGGATATATATCCGACAGGCGAGCGGTAATTTGCTATACATAATCCGTTAGAATTGTGAAAAACGCAGCTTGTCGAAAAAACACGCTGCGTTTTTTTTGTTTGTATTTTCAGCGGTTTGCGAATAGAAATTAGAATGAAAGGGTCAGAATATGGAAGATTACAGACAAATAATACACAGTGCCGAGCCCGGGCAGCTTGTGCCTATCGTCAGACAGATCGATATCGGCCAGCCGGTGGATTTCTTTGCCAAGCTAAGCGACTATGGGCGGGCAAAAAACTGCTGTCTGTTTGAGTCCCGCGAATACCTGACCGGCAGTGGAGCGCTCAGCTTCGGCACAGCAAAGCCCTCCCTTTACCTTACAGGAACGGGCTCCGATTTCAGTATCAAAGCATTGACCAATACCGGCAGACGCATACTGAATTATTTATCGACTAACAAGGAAAGGTTCGCGTTTTGCGAATCGGTCGAATTTGGCCCGGAGGCTGTGACCGGCAGAATCAAACAAGTCAAACAAGTCGTGGATGAGCAAGCCCGCCTGCAGAGCACAAACCAGATGGATGTGCTACGCGCGGTTGCGTTTGCCTTTCGCCTGGCGAGCAAGCCCTTCCGAATAACGTGCGGCCTGCTGGGAGCCATAAGCTATGACTTCATCGACCAGTTCGAGAAGCTGCCTCCAAACAAAGACGACACTTTGGGCAATCCTGATTACGAGCTGTACTTTGCCGACAATATCTTTTTGATGGATCATGAGCACGCCAAGGGCTATGTGATTGTCAATTGCGTCATTACCAACGGTTCGCCAGAGGCGAATGAGGCTGCAATCGCCGAGGCGCAGAGTTGCTTCGACTATTATTTCAACATTGCAAGGTTTGAAACGCCCAAAGGCAACCCATATACCGGCGAACTGCCGGCAGAGTCGACCGATACGAGCCAGCCTGAGTTTGAACAGATGGTCAGAAAGGCCAAACAGCATATAATTGACGGTGATATTCTTCAAGTTGTCCTGAGCAGAACAAAGATTATTCCTTGTCCGGATGAGCCGCTTGACGTTTACAAAAGGCTACGAACGCTGAATCCATCGCCCTATATGTTCTATCTGAATACGCCCAATACGATACTCATGGGCTCCAGCCCGGAGCTCAACCTGCGCATTAGTGGCACCGAGAAACGCTCGGTTGAGATAAGGCCGATAGCCGGAACAAAACCAAGAGGCCGGGTCGAGGGTGAAATCGACGCCGATACCGACTTTAGATATGAGGCTGAGCTGAAACTCGATCGCAAGGAGCTGACAGAGCACATAATGTTGGTCGATTTGGCAAGAAATGATATCGCCAGGGTGGCTGAGCCCGGCAGCAGAATCGTCACTGAATTGCTTATCGTCGAAAAATACGAATCTGTGCAGCATCTGGTTAGTAACGTCAAAGGCACGCTTGCGGAAGGGCTGGACGCACTCAGCGCATATCTTGCCACAATGAATATGGGGACACTTACAGGCGCCGCGAAGATCGAAGCAATGAAGATAATACGACAGTTGGAAAAGGACAAGCGAGGCTACTATGGCGGAGCGGTTATGTATCTGACCGTGGACGGCCAATTCGACAGTTGTATCACCATAAGAAGCCTGCAGGTCAGGGACCACACCGCTTATGTCAGAGTCGGCGCGGGTGTTGTCCACGACAGTGTACCCAAGACCGAATTTGAAGAGACTGAGCACAAAGCGAAGTCGTGTTTGCACGCAATTCGTGGAAAATGAAAATACTTGACCGCGGAGAATGCGAAGAACGCGGAGAGTAGCGGTTAAATGGTAGATGGGTCAATGGTCGAATAGTAACGAGTAGTAATAACCGTATCATCTCCGCGAGCTCGCCAAACTCTGCGGCGAAAGAGGCGAAATACTATGGAAAACACAAATAAAAAAGTCTTGTTTATCGATAACTTCGATTCGTTTACCTACAATCTTGTGGACGATTTTTGCAAGCGTAAGTGCCAGGCCAAGGTTTACCGAGCCGACACTGACCTTGAAGAACTCAAACGAGTGGCCGATGAATTTCGTCCGGACCTGTTGCTGATTTCGCCTGGCCCGGGCACGCCGGACACGGCCGGTGTCTCACTCTCGGCAGTAGGTTATTTTAACGATAAGCTGCCTATATTGGGAGTATGCCTGGGGCACCAAGTTGTTGTGCAGCATTTTGGCGGAAAGATCGGCCATGCGCCCGTGCCCATGCATGGCAAGCCCTCAAGAGTGACACACAACGAAAAGGGCTTATTTGCCGGCGTTGAAAACCCGCTGCAGGCAGGACGATACCACAGCCTTTGTGTCACCGACCTTCCGGATTGTTTGGAGAAAACAGCCGAGTTTGAGGGAATCGTCATGGCAGTTCAGCACAAAGAGCTTCCGATATTTGGCGTGCAGTTTCATCCGGAAAGCATTTTGACCCCTGCAGGAGGTAAGATAATCGAAAATATCTTGTCGATCGCAGCGAAGAATAGAAAAACCGAATGAACCAGAGAGCTCGAAAAGGACGCCGAAAGATCAAAGAGCAAGAGAGAATAATTCAATTCCTGTTTGCGCAGGAATGATATGGAGAGAACCTGAGAATGACAACGATAACGGACTATATCAGGCCCTTGCTGCAGGGCGAGGATTTGAGCTTTGAGCAGGCCAATCAACTTCTCGATGTTGTTTTTGAAGGCGAAGTGCCCGAAGTTCAAATTGCAGCTTTTCTCACGGCGATGCGGATTAAGGGGGCGACACCAGCCGAATTGGCGGGACTTGCCAAATCGCTGAGAGACCATGCCGTCGCTGTGAAGGTCGATGTCGATAACCTCGTCGATACATGCGGCACGGGCGGCGGGGCGTTTAAGACTTCCAACATTTCGACTGCGGCCGCGATAGTGGCCGCCGGCGCAGGAGTCTACGTCGCCAAGCACGGCAACCGTGGGATAACCAGCAAATGCGGCTCAGCCGACGTCCTCGAGGAGCTTGGTGTCAGAATAGACGCTTCTGCTGATGTGGTAGCAGAGTGTATAAACGAGGCGCATATCGGATTCATGTTCGCACCGATGTTCCATCCGGCGATGAAGTATGTTCAGCCCATACGCAAGAGTCTCGGCTTCAGAACGGTATTTAATATCCTTGGGCCTTTGGCGAATCCGGCCGGGGCTGCGTCACAGGTGCTCGGCGTGGGTGATGAAAGCTTGATGCACCAAATAGCCGAAGCCCTCAAGCTGCTTGGCACTCGATACGCAATGGTCGTTCACAGTAATGGCTTGGATGAGATAGGCACTTCCGGCGTTACAAAAATACTTGAACTCAAGGATGGTCAAATTGCAGGTAAGCAGCTGAACCCGGAAGATTTAGGATTCACCTTGGCCAGCGTAGACCAGTTGAAAGTGAGCGATGCAAAGCAAAGTGCCCAAGTCCTGAAAGACATTCTCAGTGGCAAGGAAACCGGGCCTCGCAAGGACATAGTTGTCTTGAACGCCGCTGCTTCGGTTATCGCAGGCCGGTTGGCCGACGATTTCCATTCGGCGATACCTAAAGCAGAAGCCTCCATAAGTGATGGCAAAGCGTTAGCCTGTTTGGAGAAACTCGTCGAGGTCTCAAACGTATCTGCCGCCCCGTGACTTTTTTCCGGGGCCAAGGGCGACGAGCAACAAATCCATGTTGATAGTAAAAGTCAAAATTTGTGGTATCACAAACTACGAAGACGCCGCCGCGGCCTTGGATATGGGCGCGGATTTGTTGGGCTTTAACTTCTATCCGAAAAGCCCGAGGTTTGTACGGGCCGAAGAAGCCGCCGCCATAGTAAGCAAGCTGCCGGGCTTCATCGATATAGTCGGTGTCTTTGTGAATGCCCCGATCGATAAAATTCAAGAGACAAGCAGCTTATGTCACCTGGACTGGGTCCAACTGCACGGTGATGAGGACCCCGAGTTCTGCCAACAGTTCCTTTCGCATAGCGTCAAGACAATGAAGGCCATACGCGTAAAAGACCAAAGCGATATTCACCGGGCGGAGCAGTATTTCACCGATGCAATTTTGCTGGATGCTTTTGACCCCGAAAAATATGGCGGCACGGGCCTGACATTTGACTGGAACGTCATCGGGCATATCGGCAAGCGCATCTTCCTGGCAGGGGGCGTAAATCCGGATAATGCAGCAGACGCAGTGAAGCTGGGCGTTTACGGGATCGATGTTTGCAGCGGTGTCGAGGCTGAGCCGGGTAAAAAAGACCACAAGAAGTTAAAGAGATTGTTCGACAATATCCGGCATTTAAGAGCTTGAAAAAGAATTCGATACTCAGTGTGACGCGGTTGCCAATTACGAGCGCCAAGCATCGAGAATCGAGCTACGAGGAATGATATGAAACACAAAGGCAGATTCGGAGATTATGGCGGCTTTTATGTCCCTGAGGTCTTGATACCGGTCCTCGAAGAATTAGAGGAGGCCTTTTATCGTTTCTATAAGGACGAACAATTCGTGGCCGAGCTTGCGCAACTTTCAAAAGACTACGCCGGAAGGCCCAGCCCGCTTTATTACGCCAGAAGATTCAGCGACTACGTTGGCTTCAAGGTATATCTAAAACGCGAAGACCTTCTGCACGGCGGGGCACACAAAGTAAACAACACGCTCGGCCAAGGGCTTTTAGCAAAGTATATGGGCAAGACAAAGCTCATTGCCGAAACAGGTGCAGGCCAGCACGGCCTGGCTACGGCCATGATCGGGGCCTTTTTTGGCATGGAAACGAAAATCTTCATGGGTGTAATCGATGTCGAACGGCAGAGCGTTAACGTGCACAAAATGAGACTCTGCGGCGCAGAAGTCATTCCCATCGAGGGTGGAACAGGAACCCTTAAAGACGCCATCAACGATGCACTTCGCTACTGGACCGGGCACGTTATGGATACCTTCTATCTTTTTGGCTCTGCCTGCGGCCCGCATCCATATCCTACGATAGTGAGACATTTCCAGAGCTGCATCGGCACCGAGGCAAGGCAGCAGTGTATTGACCAGATCGGCAGATTGCCGGATATAGTCGTGGCTTGTGTTGGCGGAGGCAGTAACGCGATAGGTATCTTCTCCGGGTTCCTGGAAGATAAAGACGTCAAACTAATCGGCGTCGAGGCGGGCGGCAGAAGTCTGAGCAGCGGTAAGCATGCCGCAACGCTCGTAGCCGGGCGGGTAGGTGTCTTGCACGGCGCCAAGTCATACCTGCTGCAGGACGAAGAAGGCCAGGTGCACGAGACCGAATCTGTAAGTGCAGGCCTGGATTACCCCGCTGTTGGGCCGGAGCATTGCTTCTTGAAGGATAGTGGAAGGGCAGAGTATGTTGCAGCAGAGGATAACGCTGTCCTTGATGCGTTTGGGCTGCTCAGCAAAACTGAAGGCATACTTCCCGCTCTGGAACCGTCACACGCTCTGGCGTATCTTATCAGCCAAAAAGGAAAGTTAAGTCCGGATACGATAGTGGTCGCGAACCTTTCCGGCCGAGGAGATAAGGACGTTTCAATCGTAGAAAAACGCCGACCACTGAAGAATTGATTCCGCCATAGGCGGATCTTCGATATTGATGAATGATGATTGATTACTCTGCGCAAAGAGGCTCTCGTTTTTGGCAAGGATTTTGCTTATGAAGACATACAGCCAAGTTTTTTCCGAATTGGCAGAACTGAAAAGGGCGGCCTTGATACCTTTTTTCGTAATTGGCGATCCGGATTTTGACACGGGTCTTGCGATTGTAAAGACAGCTATCGATGCAGGAGCGGATATTCTGGAGCTGGGTATACCATTCTCCGACCCGATAGCGGATGGCCCGACAATCCAGAAGGCAGATATTCGCGCGATGAGAAGCGGGATGAATGTAAAAAAGGCTCTGGAATTTATCCGGCAGGTCAAAGATTACAGGGATGTTCCAATTGGGCTGCTGATGTATTATAACCTGGTTTACCAGTACGGAACGGAAAAGTTCTTCCGGGATTTTCACGAGGCCGGCGTTAACAGTGTCTTGGTTGCCGATTTGAGTATTGACGATGCGGACGAAATTGTCCCCGGTGCTGAGTCGGCAGGTCTCGACACCGTCTTTATAGTCACGCCCAATACCGACCCGGAGCGGATGAAAGTCATTGCCTCCAAGACGACCGGCTTTATTTATGCTGTTTCGCTGTTGGGTGTTACCGGCAGCAGAGATAGCCTTTCCGATATGGTTGAGGGGCTTCTCGGCAAATTAAAGGAGCTTACGAATGTGCCGGTCTGCGTGGGTTTTGGTATCAGCAAGCCCGAACACGCCGCAGCCGTCGCTCAGGCAGGGGCCGACGGTGTGATAATCGGCTCAAGAATAGTCGAACTGATCGAGCGCAACTTGGACGGCAAAGACAAAGTCCTCACCGAAATCTCCAACTTTATCACTGGAATCAAAATCGCAATTTCACCCCGCACCAATTGACCTTCGGCTTCAACTACCGCCTACCCGCTTACCGGGGCTCGTTATTTGTTCTTGACGTACAAAGTCCTGTGCGTTATTGTAATTTCCGGCTATGCTTCAGATTGCCGGAATAAAGGGCTGTGTAGATGCGTCCTTACACAATAGATGCGATAAATGTCTGCTTAGATTCTGATTCCCACAGTGGGAAGCAGTATAAGTACTACGTTGTAACCTTTTTTGGAGGCTAATATTATGAAGAAGTGCCTAATTTCAATCGGCGTCGTCCTGGTGGCCCTGGCGGTCGCTTGGCCCGTACTTGGCCAGCGCGAGGGCGGACAGGGCCGTGAAGGCCAGAGGCGGTTTCAAGACATGTCTGAGGAGGAAAGAGCCAAGCTGCGGGAAAGATTCCAGAACATGTCTGAGGCCGAAAGAGAACAGTTCAGAGCCCAAATGCGTGAACGATTTGGCTCCCGAGGACCACGCATGAGCCGTGAAGAACAACTCAAAGCCATCAAAGTGATTGAACAGGAAGTTGCAAAACTCAAGGCAAGCATGGATCAACCCGCTTTTGACCGAAGCCGATTTCAGGAAATGTCCGAGGAAGAAAGAGCCAAGTACAGAGAAGAACGTACGAAGCAGCGCCAGCAGCAGCAGGACGCTATGAATATGATTGTCGCGCAACTTGCGAGACTACAAGGTCAGAGGGAGCTTGCAGAAGGTGAACAGTACTTGATAATAAACACCGGCGAGTTGAAGCCAATTAGCGAGCTGGCGGCCAAAGAAAAGGCCAAGGAAACAGCCCAGCGCCTCGAAAGGCTCATTAGTGGAGGCCGGAGGGGACCTGGAGGCAGGCCGCCCGGAGCGAGGCCGGGCGGGACAAGGACTCCGTGAGGTCAGAGGCCTTAGGGGCTTCAGGTGCCCGAGATAGAGAGGCAAGGAGACGTTCAAGCTTCACGCAGCAGATTGCAAGAGGGAACCTAAGTGTCTGTTCAAACAAACACTACTTCCCGCGGTGGGAAGATGTATGAGTTTTATTTCTAATCTGTTTTGGAGGATACTACTATGAGCAGGAGTCTAATTTCAATCTTGACCGTTCTGACGGTCCTGGCGGTGGCTTGGCCCACATTAGGGCAGCAGCAAGGCAGTTCGGACCGGCCTCGCCGCACAGATCGTGAAGGCGGCGAGCCGCTACAAGATCTTTCTCCAGAAGAAAGAGCCAGAATGAAGAGAAGATGGCAGAATATGACTCCGGAGGAAAGGGAACAATTCAAAACCGTAACGCGTGAAAGACTTGAAGCTCAGCGCAGAACCGAAACGCGCAGAGGATCTCTGGCAATGCTTGAGGCCGAGATTGAGAGACTCAAGGCAGAACATGAGGCATTGATCAAGGAGCTAAAGGCGATCCACGAGCTGGCGGAAAGCGAGAAAGCCGCTAAGACGGCTAAACGCCTCCAAAAGCTCATCGCCGAGAAAGAGGAAGAATTCAAGGTAATGCTGGAGCAGATCGAGCGAAGGCGCCAACGATTGCTGAAAACGCGGCCGAGGCCTGTCGCGGCTGGAGAAGAGGCAGGCAGAAAAGCGCCGGATTTCACGCTGAAGAGCTTCGATGGCAAGACCGTCAACCTTTCCGACTACAGGGGCAAAATCGTTGTGCTGGAGTGGCTGAATTTTGAATGTCCCTTTGTCAAGTACCACTATGGCCAGCCTAAGACGATGATCAACCTTGCCAACACGTACAAGGATAAGAATGTCGTCTGGCTTGCCGTAAACAGTACAAGCCACACAACGCCAGAAGCGAACAAGGAATTTGCCCAGCAGCAGAAACTGCCGTATCTGATACTCGACGACAGACCGGGTAAGGTCGGCCATGCTTATGTCGCTATGACAACGCCCCACATGTATGTGATAAGCACCAGGGGTAATATAGTCTACGAAGGTGCAATTGACAATTCGCCAATGGGTCAGACACCATCAGGACAGCAGCTCGTCAACTATGTTGATAAGGCTCTGGCAGAGCTGACCGGCGGCAAAGCGGTGAGCACGACCAAAACCAAGCCTTATGGCTGCTCTGTAAAGTACCCGCGGTAGGCTGGCAAAGCACGTGGCAAGAGCATCGCTCACGAAGACAGCCAATGCCTGCGCGATATGGCTTGGTGCAGTGAGCAGTTCTGTGGTTGTGCTCCTCCGACCGCGCGCCAGATAAGCTTGAAGTCAAATCCTGATTCCCACCGTGGGAATCAGTAGCAGTGTACGTCTCTAACGCATTTTGGAGGCACTATCATGAAGAGGTACTTAATTGGAACGCTCGTTTTGCTGATCGTCCTTGCCGTGACTTGGACTGTAGTCGGGCAGGAGCAAAGTGAACGGGCGCAGCGTTTCGCCAGGTACCGTCAAGCCCAAACCGAAGCGATTGAAATGATTCAGAAGCAGGCTGCAAAGCTCAACGCAGCCATGGAAGAAACATCACGTCGAGACTTCGGTAGCTGGCAAGATCTTTCGGAAGAGGAAAGAACGAAGCTGAGAGAAAGATTCACGAAGATGCGCGAAGAACGGCAAAAAACACTGGAAACGATTGAGCACCAAGTTGCGATACTGAAAGGTTCAAGACGGCTGACAGCTGAGCATGATGAATCTATCGCCGAACTCAAGCAGATTCAGGATCTGGCCGAAAAAGAAGACGCTGATGAGACGGCAAAGCACGTCGAGCAGCTGATCGCAAAGCGCCAAAAACAGTTTGAGCAGACTCTGGAGAAACTCGGACTCGAGCCAAGACGTTAAAACTCCAAAAGACCCGCGGCGAGCACAGGCTCTTCTTTGCCGAAGTGTGATGTTTTTTGCTAAACATATTGGCAAGGACGGGCCTTTTCTATTAAAATACGAAGTTCCTGAAAAAGTGAGTTAGCAAAGGTCAAAATATTGTAAATCTGCGTGCAATTGGATCGTTAGCAGAAGGAAAGGGAGCAAACGATGAAAAAACGACGGACGAATGGAATCGTGCTTGTGGCTTGCAGCTTTTTGGTTCTTGGGGTGTTCACGCCGAGGACAAAAGCCGCCACGGCGGAGAGGCTGACGTATATTGACCTTATCAACCGGCTCACTGACTTGGAGCACTTGGCAACATTGCCTGCGCCGGATGAAAAGTGCGCCCAATGGTCGAGCTATGACCGCAGGAGTAAGTATGACCGGGCATCAGGTAAATACGTCGATTGGTCGGCTAACGGGGACGGCGATGGCATAATACGAAAGGAAGATGGAAAGCTCGTCTTCGCCGAGATGGAAGGGCCTGGCGTCATTTGGCGTATCTGGTCGGCACTGGCCAAAGAAGGCCACGTAAAGATATATCTTGATGGCGCCGAGCAGCCTGCCGTTGATCTGCCTTTCATCGGTTATTTTAACTGCAAGAACCAACCATTTACTCGGCCGGCACTTGTCCACCAGACGGCACTCGGATGGAATTCCTATGTCCCCATTCCGTATCAAGAGTCGTGCAAAATCACGGCAGAAGGAGACTGGGGTAGATACTTTCATTTTACTTACACGACGTACCCGAAGGAAACCGTCCTGCCAACGTTCAATCGCAAGCTTTCTGCTGCCGAATCAAGAGCCCTTGACCGTGCCAATGAGTTACTCACCAAAGGTGCGCTGGACCCGGCCGGCAAACGCCGCGGCGAGACCAGCTTGACCAAACACATGAGGATCGCTCCAGGCGACACCCAGACCGTTCTTGAGTTGGATGGTACGCGGGCAATTACCGCTATGAAGGTGGATGTCGACTTGCCCGAATCTCCTGCTGATCGTGATGTGCTTCGGGAGCTTGCCATGCATATCTACTGGGATGGCCAGCCGCAACCGAGTGTGTGGGCACCTTTGGGAGACTTCTTTGGCACCGCTCCTGGTGTGAACGAATACAAGTCATTGCCTTTAGGGATGACGGATGAAGGTTTCTATTGTTATTGGTACATGCCCTTCAGAAGCGGCGCAGTGGTCAAATTAACCAATAACGGCCAAGAGCAGCGAAGAGTCGCCTTTAGGATTACACATACGCCGGTGACAAAGCCTATCGACAAACTTGGCAGATTCCATGCAAAATGGCATCGCGATGTCTTTCTGCCCGAAGACCCCCAGCGAAAAGCAATCGACTGGACCATGCTAAAGACACAAGGCCAAGGACGCTACTGTGGCGTTATGCTGCATGTATGGAATCCGAGAGGGGGCTGGTGGGGCGAAGGTGACGAGAAGTTCTTCGTTGACGGCGAGAAGTTTCCCTCAACGATTGGCACGGGCTCCGAGGACTACTTTGGCTACGCCTGGTGCAATCCGACACTCTTTAGCAACTGCTACCACAATCAGACGATAAGCATGAACAACCGTGGCCACATCTCCGTAAACCGCTGGCACATCACGGACAATGTCCCCTTCCAGAAGTCGTTCGAGGCTGCAATTGAAAAATACTATCCCAACAGCAAACCCACCCTGTATGCTGCCACCTCATACTGGTATCAGGCAGAGGGCCAGGCTGACCCCTACGAGCCCGTCCCCGTTACCGAGCGTAAGGGTTACTGGGGTCCGATCGAGGTTTTCAAGGTCAAAGGTGCCCTGGAAGGAGAGCAGCTCAAGATTCTTGCCAAAACCGGTGGAAATCCCCAGCGACAGGATCTCTATGGCTTCGGTACCGATTGGAGTGCAGATGCACACTTGTGGTGGATTGAAGCCAAGCCTGGTGACACGCTCGATCTGGCCGTGCCCGTGCCCAAGACGGCCGCGTACAAACTCAAAATGCAGCTTACAAAGGCTATTGATTATGGAATTGTCCAGCTCTATCTGGATGGCGAGAAGCTTGGCGAGCCAATCGACCTATATAACGACGGGGTCATACCAACCGGCGTTCTGGATATGGGTATTCATAAGCTTGACGAAGGCGAGCATAAACTGAGAGTCGAGATTGTCGGCGCGAATGAGAAAGCCGTAAAGGCATACATGTTCGGGCTTGACTATCTGCTGCTCGAAGAAGTTAAGTCAGGTTTCTACCTTCCCGAAAATCCATCCTATACTATTCTTGATTCCGCGCGGGATTCTGTGAGATTCGCAGTTGAGCGCACATTGATTGAGTACAAGGGACATCTTTGCTGCAAATCGAGTTTCGTGGACAAAGACGGCAACGTGATGGGCTGGCATGATTTTGGCAACCTCGAAGGGCCCGGCTGGGCCGCAAATGCTGTAGGAGGCGCCTACGAGATATACTTGTTTGCCAGGCATATCAGGGATCCGGCTCTGGCGAAAAAAGCCCTTCGACTGCTCGACCACGTTCTGGAGGATAGATTCATCGATTACAAAACCGGGTTCATTTCAGGCTACCGTGACACCGCCACTGATCAAATCTGCCTTAATTACAAACATGATAGCGACTGGTTTTGTCCCGGCTCAATGGCCAAGATCGCATTTCAATTGCTTATCTTCAGCGACCTTCTGGAGGGTGACAGACAGGCGAAGATGCGCAGTGTCGCCGCCGCAACAGCCGAATGGCTAAATGCCAGCGTCAAGCCCACTCCTAATGGCTGGTATCCGAGACGCTGCAAACCTACTGGCGAACATCACCCTAACAACCCGTACGGGGACCGTGACATACTGTTCGAAAAAAGCGCTGACGGGCTCTTTATAGTACAGCTCTTCATGGCTCTTACAGAACGAGGCTTAGCCGATTACACTGATACAATCAGGCAGAAAGTGAAGCTCTTTATGCAGTTGGGCGGAATCTTCGGCAGCATCAATCACGATACCTATGACGAGCACGAGAACGTCGCCTACGCCGTCGCCTTTCGGGTACTGCGCAAGGCGGCCAAGTTGCTTAAAGATGAAGAGATTCGTGCCTTTGCCTACGAAAGATGCCTTGCTGACCTCGACCAGTTCAAGATGAAAGAGAATAGAAACGGTGTGCAGACCAAGGGATTGCTTTATATGGAGAAGAGCTGGGATACGGCCTACCTCTGGGAAAATGCCGAGGCCGCTCTGGCATATATCGAAGCTTATATTGATACCAATAATGAATCGTACGTTAGCGACGGCCTAACAATCCTGCGGGCAATTGCCAAACATCATCACGGCCAGTACGGCTTCCTGACCGAAGGCGTGGACTGGAATAATCATGTAGGCAAACAGCATCATTTCAATGAGGCCGAATTCGGTGACATCAAGTACACCGAGCCTCTCCTTAATAACTTGCACATTGTCGAACCGACTTTGCTGGCACTCAAGCTCCAACATACGGCCGGCAGGCGGTAAGGGCGTTATTGAATGGGATGATTTCAATAATACAATTGAAAGGAATGAAAGATGAAGAGGCTTTGGACAGTTTTATCGGGACTGCTGGTCTGTGCCGTTGTGGTGATATTTCTGAGTATGACCAAAGGTGTGGAGGTACGGCCGGGACATGTAATCCCGGTGGATAAGGAGCTTTCGCGCGATTACGTTAGCGGTCTTTTCGAGCGGGGCACGCGTGAGGTCTGGACCGGTAAGGACCTTGAGACGATAGGTATGCCGGTAGGTGGTATTGGGACGGGACAACTCTATCTGCGCGGTGACGGAACGCTGGCAGTTTGGCAAATCTTCAACAAGCACGTCTTTTCCGGATACGGAAGCGACAATTACCGAACGTATAGGCCCGAGTCACCAGTAGATTCAGGCTTTGCGGTGATTGTCGAACAGGATGGCAAGACCCTGGCCAAGCCATTAGACCGGGATTTTGGGACCGTGGAGTTTGCCGGCGAATATCCTATTGGCATCGTCCGGTATCGTGATGATGCATTCCCTGTAAACGTTGCCCTGACTGCATCCTCTCCTTTTATTCCACTAAACGCCAAGGATTCAGCCCTGCCGGTGACACTGTTTCATATCAGCGTCGAGAATGTATCAACTGAAAAACTTGCTGTCCGCACTTCAGGTTGGCTCCAGAACGCTGTCTGCATAGATTCCGCTAAGGCCGTTCACGCCCTAAGGCGAAGCCGCATCGTCAATGAGAACGGCCGGACGTTAATCGTGCACACTGCCGAAAAGGCGCCGCTGCCCAAAGGGATGGAAGTCCCTCGGCCGAAAATAGTCCTTGCCGACTTCGAAGGCCCGGGCTACGCCGATTGGAAGGTGGCAGGCGAGGCCTTTGGTAAAGGACCTGCCAAGGGTACCCTGCCCCAGCAACAGAGCGTTAGCGGTTTTTTGGGCAAGGGTCTGGTGAATACGTTCCTCGGTGGCGATGGACCTCATGGTACACTGACTTCGCCGAGCTTTACCGTCTCGCGAAAATTCATCAACTTCCTCATCGGCGGCGGCGGTCACGCAGGCGAGACTTGCATCAATCTGCTCGTCGACGGCAAAGTCGTGCGGACTGCAACCGGCAAAAACAATGAAAAGCTCGAGTCCTATTTCTGGAACGTTCGCGAATTCGAAGGCAAACAAGCACGAATCGAAATTGTCGACCGACATTCGGGCGGCTGGGGACATATAAATGTCGACCAGATCGAGCTGGCGGATGAGCCGCAGAAAGGGCCCGTCGGCCCGCTTGATAAGCTTCCTGATTATGGCTCAATGGTCTTGGCTCTTTCCAAAGAAGCAGCTTCGCCTCAGCATGTTCGTCAGCTTCAGGCCTCTCTTGGAGATTGGGCTGCGGGTCTTAATACGCAAGAGAACATTGCCTTCCCTGTCACCGAGAAACGAAGCACTTCGCTGGTTGCCCGCCCTGTGGAATTGGCGCCGGGCGCCAAGTGCGGCTTCATCTTTGCCCTGGCCTGGTTCTTCCCAAACCACCAGCACGGACATGAGTACGCCAACCGTTTCGACAGCGCTGCCGAGGTTGCTCATTATGTCTTCGATGACTACGAGCGTCTCGCTGGAAATACCTCCAAGTGGTACAAGACCTTCTATGAGGACAGCACACTTCCTCGATGGCTGCTCTTCCGTCTGCACTCCACTGTCAGTAACCTTGCGACAGGCACATGTCAGTGGTGGAAGAACGGCCGGTTCTGGGCGTGGGAAGGAGTCGGCTGTTGTGCCGGCACCTGTACCCACGTGTGGAACTATGCCCACGCCCCTGCCCGACTGTTCCCTGAGCTTGAGCGAAGCGCGAGAGAGATGCAGGATTTTGGCCAGGGTTTTGACGCTCAAACTGGACTGGTGGGCTTTCGTAGCAATCGCGCCTATGCCGCGGATGGCCAGTGCGGAACGGTACTGAAGGCCTACCGAGAGCATCAGGCCTCTGCTGACAACACGTTCCTAAAACGCAACTGGCCCCGTATCAAAAAGGCCCTGCTGTTCTCTATAGAGCGCGACGGCAACGACGATGGCCTCATCGAGATCAGCCAGCACAACACCTATGACATCAACTTCGAGGGTCCCAATACCTTTGTCGGGTCGCTCTATTTAGCTGCTCTGCGGGCCGGCGAGCAGATGGCCAAGGAAGTCGGCGATGACGAATTCGCCGAACGCTGTCGAAAGATCTTCGGAAAGGGTAGTCGCCTGACCGTGCAGCGCCTGTGGCAAGGCGAGTACTTTATTCAGCTTGTTGACTTGAAGAAGCATCCGAAGCATCAGTATGCAACCGGATGCCTCTCAGACCAGCTCTTTGGCCAGGGCTGGGCACATCAGCTTCGACTTGGCTACATATATCCACCAAAATACGTCAAGAAAGCGCTGCAGTCTGTCTGGAAATACAACTGGGCACCCGACATCGGGCCTTATAACGCCACGCACAAACCTGAACGCTGGTTCGCCCGAGCCGGTGAGCCGGGTCTGTTTACTTGCACCTGGCCCAAGAGCCCATATATCCCAGAGGGCGTTCGCTACAAAAATGAGGTCTGGACCGGCATCGAGTATCAGGTGGCAGGCCACATGGTTGCGGAAGGCATGCTCGAAGAAGCTCTGGCGATCTGCCGCGGCATCCACGAGCGCTATGACCCAGCCAAGCACAACCCCTTTAATGAAGTTGAATGCGGCGACCACTATGCCCGAGCGATGGCAAGCTGGGGAGTGTACACTGCTCTTGCAGGCTATGAGTACGATGGTCCAGAGGGTCACATCGGCTTCGCACCGAAGGTGACGCCTGAGGACTACCGTGCTGCTTTTACTGCTGCACAAGGCTGGGGCACGTTTTCGCAGAAGCGAGACGGCTTAGAACAGCGAGCCAGAATTGAGCTGCGCTGGGGTCGCTTGGCTCTAAAGTCACTGTCTTTTGTGGTTCCAGAGAGTTTCGGCCGCGTCAAAGTCGAAGTGACGGCGGCAGACAGCCCCGTTGCAGCCACGCACAACCTCCAAGATGGTCGTCTCGATGTCAGACTGAGCAAAACGTTGACCCTCTCTGAGAACCAGGTGCTTCAGGTGACTATTCAGCGGCAAAGATGAGATAGTCTTTTCGAGAGAGATACTATGCCTCTTTCAGTTATCGGTTGAGCCCGCGGCGTCCCGTTTGTTGTGACCGCGTCATTCCCGCGAAACTTGTCCCTTCGCGAAAGCGGGCAGCGGGAAGCCAGGTATATTACGTCGATGTTAGCCGGTTAAGAAGAACTAAATGCGCCTCTGTGGGCGAACTCTCAGAAGCTAATTATATGGCCGATCCCTTGTGGCAGCCTCAAGCGCACCTTGGAGATGGCTTAATGGCAATAAAGAAACCTTTTGTACAGCGCAGAATTCTTTTATGATTGGTGTTAGACCGTCGCTTCGCCAGGCCAACTGCCAACAGATGATGAAAGATGTTTAGTTCGTTTTTCGAACATCAATAAGACAGGAACCGAAAATAGCCTCGGACTCGGCAGTCCTGTCCACAGAGGATGTGACAATGATAAGAGATTTGGTAACAAGCAATAGATCCTATCGGCGTTTCTCGCAAGAAGTCGCCATAGAGCATCAGACCCTTCGGGACCTGATCGACCTCGCGAGGCTCTCTCCTTCGGCGGCGAATTTGCAGCCGCTCAAGTACATACTTTCTTATGAGCCCGAAAAGAATGCCCTCATATTTCCGCACCTGGCGTGGGCCGGTTATCTCAAGGACTGGCCCGGTCCGGCCGAGGGCGAAAGGCCGTCTGCATATATCATCATACTTGGTGATACCGAGATAAGTAAATCTTTCGGCTGCGACCATGGAATAGCGGCTCAGAGTATCCTTTTAGGCGCAACGGAAAAAGGCTTGGGCGGATGCATGATCGGCACAGTAAAAAGGGAGCCCCTTCGCAAAGCCTTGGATATCCCATCACGTTATGAGATACTCCTTGTCCTGGCCCTTGGCAAGCCCAGAGAAAAGGTCGTAATTGAGACGGTCGATCCTGACGGAGACATCAAATATTGGCGCGATGCCGAAGCTGTGCACCACGTGCCGAAGCGACCTTTGGATGAGATTATTCTTAGCTGAACTTACCCCAGCGGCATGCGTATTTCCGGTGGTTGAATTCGATTTGGCCGAGCCGCACTGGAGATTGACCCAGGCTCGTTGTGCGTGTCTTGAATGAGCTTTATTGGGCCAATCTTCGTCCGCTGTCTGGCCCATTTTCTTGCTCAAAATCATATTTGACAGTGCCCAGCACGCTCGTTATAGTTGCATAGTTGCCAATGACTGGAGTTACCACAGGTTGTTGCAGCTTTTGAATGTTATCCAAGACGGTACGGCAAGGCTGTCAGGGAGGTTAGCCGAGTGACGAAGCTTTCGCGAAGGCAGTTCTTCAAATATAGTTCTACAGCCCTCGGTGCGGCAGTAGCTGTGCCATACATCATTCCATCATCCGTCTTGGCCCGTGCCGAAAGTGTACCAGCCGGTGGCCGGATCGTTATGGGAGCTATCGGTCTGGGCGGCCAGGGAACGCGCGATATGCAGAACTTCATGGGACATAATGATGTACAGGTTGTCGCCGTTTGTGATGTCGCTGCCGACCGACGCAACAAGGCTAAGAGCCTTGTCGACGCAAACTACGGCAACTCCGATTGTGCCGCGTACGCTGATTTCCGTGACATCCTGGCACGCTCGGACGTCGATGCGGTCCTGATTGCTACTGGAGACCGCTGGCATGCGCTGGCCGCCATCTTGGCAGCAAAAGCTGGCAAGGACGTTTACTGCGAAAAGCCCATGTCGATAACAGTCGCTGAGGGCCGCGTGCTAGCTGATACTGTGAGGCGCTATGGGACAATTTACCAGTGCGGCACGCAGCGGCGAAGCATGAGAACCTTTGCATTTGCTGTGCAGATGGCACGTAGCGGCAAGCTCGGCAAGCTCCACACGCTTCACAGCTACGTAAGGGCGGGCGGAAGCTGCGGCTTGCAGCCGCCACAACCTGTCCCGGATGGCTTCGACTACGATATGTGGCTGGGACCGGCGCCTTATACGCCTTACAATCCGAATCTTGTTAGCAGTACCTGGAAAAACCATTTCGACTATAGCGGCGGTATGGTGACCGATTGGGGCGCCCACTGCAACGACCTCGCACAGTGGGCAAATGATAGTGAGCTAACAGGACCTGTTGAATACGAAGGCTCAGCCGAGTTTCCCAGCGATGGATTCTGTAACGTCCCCATCCACTTGAGCCTTACCGCCACGTACTCTAATGGCGTAAAGCTGGTGCTTCACGAGCACAAAAAGCGGCCCGTCTGGCCTACAGAGAATACGGAGCTGGCGGTCAAGTTTGAGGGTACGGAAGGTTGGGTGTATGTGGATGACGGTGGCAACGTGGACGCCGAGCCCAAATCGCTCCTGCAAGATAGAAGGTTCGCGCCGCAGCATTGGACGGATTCGGCAAACTGGGCGGGGCACCATAGAAACTTTCTCGATTGTGTAAAGACGCGCGGCCGGCCTATCGCTCCTGCCGAAATTGCCCACCGCTCGACATCTACCTGCCATGTCGCAAATATCTGCTTGAGGCTCGGCCGAAAAGTACGCTGGAATCCGGAAACAGAACGCTTTGTAAATGACCCGGAGGCAGACAGAATGCTCGGCAGAGCGATGCGTTCACCCTGGCGCCTCTGACGGTTCGCGCATGATGTATGCATAAGGAAATAACATGACTGGATGTCACTCGGTAGCATCTTACTTCTACGCGGCCTTAGCTCTAATTTTGCCGGCGATGGCGCTGCCGCCGTGCGTCGTAGCACGGGACGCGCAAAACCAGCTAAAATCACAGGGGCAAGAACACGCAGCGGCAAGGCCCGTCAAATTTGTGGCTCACCGTATCGGCCGATTCCGCAGTGAAGTCTGTGGTGTAGGTGATTTCAACAACGACGGCAAGCTGGACATCATCGCCGGGTCTTATTGGTACGAGGCGCCGGATTGGAAGCCCCACAAATTTCGAATGCTGGAGGACAAGGTTGACGATAAGGGCAACCGACACACGGTTGCCGAAGACGGCAAAGGCTACCACGACGATTTTGCGAATTTGCCAATTGATATTGATGGCGACGGGCTTCTCGACCTCGTGACCTGTTCCTGGTTCAGCAAACAGATTGACTGGTACCGCAATACCGGACCGGCCGGTGGCCAATGGCCCCTAACGGTCGCTGAGAAAAACGGTAACTACGAATTGGCGGACCTATGCGATATTGATGGTGACGGCAAAAGACTGGAGATTTTGCCCCACACCCAAGACACTAAATGGTACGAGATTGGCATACAAAAGGATGGTAAGCGTGGATTGATCAGGCATAGTGTCTGCGAGAAGCAAAGACCGTTTGGTGGTGGTGTCGGCGATATCAACGGTGACGGGCGCCCGGATATTGTCCGCCCGGATGCCTGGTACGAGGCACCCGCGGACCCGCGAAAAGGCCAGTGGAAGCAGCACCCTCTGGCAGTGGGCAGTCTTACTGAGGGGCAGGCCGAGCATACGCCCCAGATATGCGTTTACGATGTTGACGATGACGGCCTGAACGATATCCTGACCAGTTCCGCACATCGCCACGGAATATTCTGGTATGAGCAGAAGAAAGAGGGACCGAGTATATCGTGGAAACAGCATGTCATTGACAAGTCATGGTCGCAGGCGCACAGTATTACGTTAGCTGACCTGGATGGCGACGGCGATCTGGACTTTGTCACGGGCAAGCGCTTCTACGCTCACGATGGTAATGACCCTGATGCCGATGCTCCGCTCGGTGTCTACTGGTACGAGCTGAAGCGTGATGCCGATGTCAAGTGGGTCAAGCATGTTATTTCCCACGGCGAGCGTATTGGCTCCGGCTTGAATATTCCGGTTGTAGACCTCGATGCCGATGGAGACCTCGATATCGTCGTGACGGGCAAGTGGGGTGGCCCTGCTTACTTTGAAAATAAAACCGATAAAATTACACGCAAATAAGTCAACATTCAGTTAAGGGGCAGATTATGAAAAAAATATCAATTGCTTCGTGGGCATATATAATCGGTCCGTATGTGGACGACCCGCTCAGAACTGGCCCACGACAAGGCAAGCCAATTACTATAATGAACGCTACTCAACTGGAAAGGAGCTAAAGATGAGTTCGGATACCCTACCCAGACTTCACAACGCCATGTGGCCCGGGCTGGTCGGCAAAGGAAATGAACCGGGCCAGGAACCACCAATCAGTCTCGAACGGATGCTCGAATTGACCGCCGGCGCGGAGGTAAACGGCCAGAAGTTCGACGGGATTGACTACTTCCTTTTCCTGCCGCACACCGACCCTAACGCCAGCGACGACGAACTGAAGAAAATCGCCGACCTTATTCAGGGGTACGGTTTTAACGTCGGCTCGCTTGTCGCGCCGGTCTGGGGCGGGACCGTCGGCGATTCGGCGATGGGGGATGCAGCGGCTCGCGAGAAATTTCTCAACGCTGTGCGCATGGCATGTCGCATTGCCGGTGTGTTCAACAAGCATGGCGTGCGCAAGTACGGCGTGATCCGGATCGACTCAGCGGAGTTCGGCGTCGAAAAATGGCGCAAAGACCCAAAGACCAACACGGCGAAAATCGCCGATACGTTCCGCGAAGCGGCCAAAATCGCTGCCGATCACGGCGAACGCCTCGCTGCCGAGGGCGAGATCTGCTGGGCTGGCTTGCACAGTTGGAAGGACGCACTTGACCTCCTGGAAGCCGTCGGAATGCCGGAGGCACTCGGCTTCCAGGCTGATATGGCCCACACGTACCTGTTTTTGATGGGCTACAATGCGCCGGAACATGCACTGTTGCAGCCCGGCTATTCAGAAGAGCAGTTCTACGCCGCCTACGAAACCATGGTCGACAAGCTGCGCCCTTGGACGATCGACTTCCACGTGGCGCAGAACGACGGCGAAGTGCACGGCGCTGGTTCACACGACAAGACGGGTAAGCACTGCCCAGCCGGCGACCCCAACGGCAAGCTGGACATCGTCCGCTGCGCGGGCTACTGGCTTAAGGACGCCGCGGCGCGCGGTATCCAGCACATCTGCTGGGACGGGTGCATGTTCCCCAACGCGATGCTCGAAACACAGGCTACGTGGAACGCGATCCTCGATGTGATGCTCAAAGTGCGGGCGGCACACGGGTGGACGTCTTAGTTGTGAATTCGGAATTGGTGTTTCACGTATGCTTCTTCTAACTTAAGAACCTGAATAAGGAGTCACGAAAATGACTAAAAGACTTAATGTTGGCCTTATTGGCTACGGCTTCATGGGCCGGACACACTCCAACGCCTACCGTAAGGTCACCCACTTCTTTGATGTGCCTTACGAACCCGTCCTGCAGGTCGTCTGCGGCCTGGTCGAGGACGAGGCCAAAGCCTTTGCCGACAAGTGGGGCTACAAGTCCTACACCACCGACTGGCGCAAGGTCATCGACGACAAGGACATCGACGTCGTCGACATCTGCGTCCCGAACAACGTGCACGCCGAGATTGCAATCGCCGCCGCCGAAGCCGGAAAGGCTATCTGCTGTGAGAAGCCCCTCGCGCTAAACGCCGCCCAGGGCGAGCAAATGGTAAAGGCCGTCGAGAAGGCCGCCGTTCCCAACATCGTCTCCTTCAACTATCGCCGCGTGCCTGCCGTGACATTGGCCAAGCAGCTCATCGATGAAGGTCGGCTGGGTCGAATCTTCCACTACCGAGCCGTGTTCCTGCAAGACTGGACCATCTCGCCGAACGTGCCGCAGGGCGGCATGGCAACCTGGCGCCTGGACGTCAAAGCCGCCGGCTCCGGCGTGACCGGGGACCTGCTCGCTCACTGCATCGACACAGCTATGTGGCACAACGGACCCATCACCGACGTCTGCGCCATGACCGAGACCTTCGTCAAGAAGCGCACCCACGCCGAGACGGGCAAGGTCGAGCCGGTGGGTATCGACGACGCGTGCACCTTCTTCTGCCACTTCGACAACGGCTCGCTCGGTAGCTTCGAGTCCACCCGCTACGCTCGCGGCCACAAGGCCCTTTACACCTTCGAGATCAATGGCGAGCACGCATCCATCGCCTGGGACCTCCACGACTTGCATCGGCTCAGTTACTTCGACCATCGCGACGAGTCGATTGTACGCGGCTGGCGCTCCGTTCACATCACCGACAGTGACATGCCATACATGGACAAGTGGTGGGTGCCGGGCCTGCAGATCGGCTATGCAGAAACCTTCGTACACCAGGTGGCAGAATTCATGGAGAATATGGCCCAAGGCAAGCCGACACCGCCGACCTTCCGAGATGCCCTGGCCACGCAATACGTCTGTGACGCAGTGCTGGCCTCTGCCAAGAATAAAAAATGGGAGACAATCAAAAAACCGTGAGCACAACAGCAATAGCCCACAGGCAACTTGTCGCTTGCGCACTTATCACTTGTTGAATAAGGAGAATTTATGTCTGCTAATTCTATTGCAACTAACGCACTTGAGCAGGGAAAAGGAATCGTAAGACTGGCGCCTAACTGGGTGCCGCGTTCGTTCTGCGTGCCGGGCCGACGTATCAAACTCCATCCCGACGATTATTATGCTATTGGCGGTGAACGCGGCGGGCTTGATGAACGCTGGTTCGCCTCCACCACGCCGGCCGACAACGGCCCGCTAACCGCGCCGAATGAAGGCCTCAGCTTCATCGTGTTCGAGGACAATGGAAAAATCGAAAAAGTCCTCCTCAAAGATGCGATCGATGAACTGAAAAGCGAGATCATTGGTGAGAGACTATGGAATGAGCATCAGCGCTGGCCGATGTACTCGAAGTTTTTTGACAATAAGGGAGCCCTGCCCCATCATATCCATCATCGGGATAAGCACGCCGCGCTAACGGGCCAGTTAGGCAAGCCCGAAGCCTATTATTTCCCGCCGCAGGCGAACAACTACGGTGGCGATTTTCCTTACACCTTCTTCGGCCTCCAGCCCGGAACAACTAAAGAGCAGGTCCGCCAGGCCCTGCTTGACTTCGAAAAGGGCGACAACAAGATCACCAATCTGTCTGTGGCCTATCGCCTCGAGGTCGGTACAGGCTGGGATGTCCCGCCCGGCGTCCTCCACGCACCGGGCAGCCTCTGCACCTATGAGCCGCAGAAGGCTTCGGACGTATTCGCCATGTACGAGTCCGTTCCACACCACCAGGTTGTCCCCAAGGAGCTTCTTTGGAAAGACACACCACAAGACAAGATGGGAGATGTAGACCACCTGCTCAAAGTCATCGATTGGGACCTGAACGTTGACCCCGACTTCGCAAAGAACCGGTTTATGCGTCCCAAGCCTGTTCGGCCCATCAAGCAGATGCAAGCCGAAGGATACATCGAAAACTGGATATGCTACAAGTCGACCGCCTTCAGCGCCAAAGAGCTTACGGTCCTGCCCGGCAAAAAGGTCACCATAAAGGATAGTGCCGCCTACGGGTTCATTATGATGCAGGGTCACGGCACAATGGACCAGTGGAACATCGAAACTCCCGCCCTTATACGGTACGGTCAGCTATCCCACGACGAGTTCTTTGTCACCGAGCAAGCTGCCAAAGAGGGAGTAACGATCACTAATCCTTCTAAAACCGACCCAATCGTAATGCTCAAGCATTTTGGCCCTGACAACCCGGATTTGCATATACAATAGGTGCTGGAATCCTATGTTGCGCTTGGACATGGCTGCTCCGTCGAGGCGACTGTTGACCAAACATAATTAAGGCAGGATTTCTATTGGCGAGCTCATCAGCCAGTTCGTGGCCAACAGACTAAGGTCAACCACGTTAATGAGCTCGTTCCGGTCGAAATCCGTCTTAACCTCATACTCCGCCTGCGCTTCAGATGCCAGCCAGTGCTTCGACAGGATGGCATAATCATCAAGATCAACTATGGTATCCTGATTGGCGTTGCCTTCCAGAAGTGTCCCCAGGTCCACTGATGTCTGCGGCGCCGAAATCACCACACCTCTCTTGACATTCATCAGATTGGACTCGCCATGCGCAGTGATATCGTACGTGCCTGGCGCGACGCCCGTAGCCTCACAGACAGCCACGTTGCCGGTACCAGACTTGGTGGTGGTCAAGTTGAACTCATACGTCGCAGTATCACTTAATACATCAGCTCCTGGTGGAAAGAGCTTGACGGTCAGTGGAACGATCCATCCCGTATCGGGCCGCCCATCACCTTCAAGAATCACAGAAATAGACACCAGGACTTCTATCGAACCTATGCTCACTATCGCCTGGGGTACGTGCGATGCAGGTATGCCTGTGACGGCTTGGATGCCTCCCCGCTCGCCGGAGGTTAGTTCAGATTTAAAGTGACACCCCAAATCAATTGCACTGGCCTGAATAAGCATGTTGCTGGCTACGAAACCCGTTTCCAACCGAGCAAACTCCTGCCCTACATAGGAAGAATCAAGGCAGAGTATCACATAACACGGCGCCTCAGGCAGCCCGCTAACGGCAGATCGAAGCTTGCCTCTAACATCGTCAGATTGAGCACTCACTCCGTCGTCGGCAGACCTCTGACCACCCCTGGGGACGGGGGCGACTATTTGCTCCAGCCTATGGTCGCTCGTACTCAGATTTGTGCTGGGATTCCTGTTATGATAACGATAAACGCCATCTTCATTTGCTAAATAAATACTCCGCGTCAAATAATAGTTCGCCCACGCTGAAGGAACCGTTAATCCTGACTTGCCGCTTGGCCTGTGGTCGGTGCAGCCATATCCCGCCCATAGAATCTGGGAAATCTGCTGCAGTGTAAGATTCGTTTCAGCAAAACTGCCGACGTACTTCAGATTGCCCAACACCTCTTCGAGACCGTTATCGCCCGCAGTACAAGGATCCGGAAGCCACCCGGGCTCACCTTCCGGCACGGAAGAGTGCACCACCAATTCAGTTGTCAGCCCTCTGCCTGACTGCACTCCAAAAATCAACCTTGTTGTTGGGTATCCAAGTCCTTTGGGGCAGCTCGCCACAGGCGACTCGGTGCTCTTGCACAAAGAAACAGACGCAAGCAGTGCCGGCATAAACGATGCCCCGCTATCAAAATCAAGCTCGCTTTCATATATAATCACAAAGGCGCCGTCATCCCTCACTGCACTCGAATACCAGCTTAGCGAGTGGTCGTTTGGATCATACAAATATGTCGCCGTTGGTGTCGCGACATATATACGCCTGTGATTCCCTGTGACCGGAGCTCTTCCTGCAGCCCATAAGACATTACTCAGCTGCTGGTCACTCGCAGTGCCACGCAGCGAATGCTGTGAGTACCTGCTATTCAAGCAGGTTTCCACGGAGTTTCCTGTAACTATCGGTGACGGGAGCTGATCCGCGTTGGTAATATGAGCTGGACAGAATACCGCCCACAAACCTAAAGCCAAAATTGTTGACATTACGCTTTTCATTTCTGACCCTTCTAACCTCTCAAAACTGTTAAGCTCTCAGTCCATTTGAACGGCGCTCAGTATTCGCAATGATCGTTCTTCCCAAAACGCCGTGGTGCGACTCTATGTCTGTCTTCTCTGAGCGTTTGTTGACACTTGGATTATACACTATGAGCAGTGCCCGCGTCAAGCAGTTATCAGAGCTGTATCCGGGATTAGATAGAAATCAAGTGCGTTATTTCTCATTGATTCTACAGCTTGGAAAACGTATAATTTTGTGGTAGTTTTGCGATTTTCTCTCAGAAGAAGAGGCCGTCTTTATGCATAAACGAAAAGCGCTCACCCCCTTAGAAACGAGACTTCTTAACCGAGGCGTTTCTGATTACACAGGTGAGAGATTTCTAACGGGGTTTACGCTGATAGAGCTTTTAGTCGTGATCTCCATAATCGCGTTGTTGATGGCGATATTGGTGCCCGTCCTGCGCAAGGCACGCGAGCAAGGTAAAGCCGTCAACTGCACGAGCAACCTGCGCCAGATTGGCTTCGCCGCGAACTTCTATGCCGAAGCTTGGGATTTACGTATTCCCTGGGGCCTGACAGGCCGCAATCCCGCGATAGGCAGGCTCCCGTGGTTCGAGCTTTTCATGCCCTATCTCGCACAGAAGCCGATCGGACGGGATTATCGCACGGTCAAGATTTATCGCTGTCCCAGCTACCCGGACAAAGAGCAAACCGTCTGCTATGTCGTCAACGGCTGGACCTTCAGAGACAGAAATGATATGGTCGGCACCGAAAGAATAGACCCCGTCAGGCTAACCACCTGTACTCGTCGACCATATACTATTTACCTGGTGGACAACGAGTCCGGCTCGTGGCGACACATAATCAGAATGGCTGACGACCCGGGGGTCAACCGATGTGATATCTGGAACCCTGGGCACATGCCGACATCTGAGAGTCACGATGTGACACGAGGCCGACGCGTGGCACGAGCACGCCACAGAGGCGGCTCGAATTCTCTGTACCTTGACTGGCACGTGGATTTCGTAGCTACCGAGGATATGACCATAGATATGTGGCGTCGCGAGAAATAGCATATCGAGTACCAGCAAGCAAATAGAGTGACTCTTAAAGTGAGTATCGCTCTCGCCACCTCCAGCTTGACACGTCTTGCCCGGTAATTTCCCAGCCACGTACTGCTCTGTTACTCGTGCCTCGATGAATTGTCACTCCGACCGCAGGACAGCATCCGCCCATCAGCCGCGCGCTCATAAAATCATTGCGACCGAAGCGGACCAACCACCCTGCCGTCGTTCCGAGCGCAGCATCCGTCCCCATCATTCCCGGCGCACCGCAGCATGAGGTCCCTGTCATTCCGGGCGGAGCCCCCGTTCTTGCTTTCGCAAGAAAGTACGGGGATGGAGCCGAGGAATCTCTTTCAACACACCCCTCGACTGCTATCGGGCTGGCAGTTCTCACTGAAATCGCAGTCATCGACTGCCCTGTAAACGGCTACCCCCACCCAAAAGGCCCAAACGAGGTGCTTATTAGCGAACAAATCGCGATTTCTGGCCCAAAATCGGCCCCTGCAGCCCTTTTATGCGCATCTTGCTTTTTTTCAAATTCTTGCCAAAATCCCGTAGTTTCCACGATAGACACAGCTCGCCAAAAAAGCTAATTTGCAGATAGTCTCTGCGAGGGACTTAGAGAGGGAGCTGGGCTTAAGATTAGCTCAGTTCTACTGAATATCGCAGGCAAAAGGGGCTGCTCGCGGAGGGCAGCCCAAAAATGTTGACAATTCTGGAAAGGAGAGAGCTATGAAAACCACAAGAATGTTACCGGTTTTGCCTTTGCTATGGTGGCTTATGCTTGGCCCAGCCGGCCAGGCCCACGCCGAGCCCATGGGCACGGCCTTCACCTACCAGGGCCGACTCATCGATGCCAGCGAGCCAGCAGAAGGCCTCTATGACTTTCAGTTCAAGCTATACGACGGACCTGACCCGAACTTCGCGCTACAGGTGGGAATTACGGTTGACATAAACGACGTCAATCTTGCGGGTACCGATGGGTACTTCACGGTAGAGCTGGATTTCGTAGACGATGATGACCCGAACGTATTCAACGGCTACGCCCGCTGGTTGGAGATTGGGATACGGCCTGGTGAGCTTGAGGACCCCAATGAATACACAGTCCTGTCTCCACTTCAAGAGCAAACGCCCACGCCGTATGCTATTTACGCCAAGACGGCTGGTGGTATAAACATGCCTGCGCGTGCCGAAGACGGTTTTGTTTTAACGTCGGATGATAATGGCGTAGGAAGTTGGAGGTCTCCACCACCCGGACCTCAAGGGCCTCAGGGAGAGCAAGGCCCACAAGGTGAACAAGGCCCTGAAGGACTAAAAGGTGACAAGCCGGCTCATCGCTGGCTGGGGACTAAGCTCCAGTTGGAGGAACCCGATGGAAGTTGGGGGATTCTGGAGGAGCTGCAGGGACCCAAAGGCGACACTGGCGATACCGGGCCAGCCGGATCGGCAGGGCCAACCTTGGGTATCTATGACTCGTTAGGATTGGCGAGTTCCGGAGGTCGTCTGGCTGGGGACGCTGGCGCAAGAACACTTTATAACTTAGGCAATGTCGGCATCGCGACGACAAGTCCAGATGAAAAGTTGCACGTAGCCGGGAACACGAAAATCGCGGGCGACCTGGTCGTTGATGGAAATAACGCAGCGTTTCGCGGTACCATCGGGCCGAATAATGGTGCTCCCTTCCCCCGCCCAGCCTATAACAGTGGCTGGGTTGGAGCTCCTGTTGAGGGCGATGCCACATTATTCCACAATATCGGTGGTAAGGTTGACAATTACGTAGTGGACATTCAAGCTAAATATTCGGAGGGTTGTGGCCCTTGTGTGAACGGTATATGTCCATATTCCTATTCCCAACTCACGACAAACAGCATCACGGTCTGCCGAGGTGCCTGTGCCCCCGAGGAAGTTCGTGTTCGCATCTGGGTCTACAACTGAGGGATAGTCAGAGACAAAGGATGTCGCACAGAGTAACAGGAGCCTGGATAGCTATGCCAAAATCAGCGGATACCGATGAAGAATGGAAATGAGAAAATGATAGTGCAATTGGTAGTGCGGATAACTGCTATTTTCGGTGTTACTGCAGATGGGACTGCCTCCTTTGGCCCAAGATTATGCTCCAAGCTGGTACACAATTGACGGCGTCGGCACAAGCACCGGCGGGCCGTATGTAGTTACCGGCACTATTGGCCGGCCGGATGCCGATTGGTACGCTGGTGATAAATACGACCTGCCCACCTATTGCCCAAGGCCCTAATAATACGGTTCGCGAGCGTAGCTTGGGCATGAAATCGTAGGACCTTTGCGCATATTGCTATTCCGGCGCACTATTACAGTATGGCCTTGCGTCCTTTACTATCTGCATCGCATCGTCTAAATGAGTAAGCAGATATTTTTTCTCCGGCCCGCCGAGATGCTCCCAAGGCAGTATCTCGTCACGCTCGAACTCCCTTAGCGCAGCCGCTTCAACATCCATTCCAAATCTCGCAAAGGCATCCTTCCACAACTCGTAGTCGAAGCACTCATCCCACAGATCGAATCTCGCCCCCGCCCGCCAGGCCGCCTCGATAACGTCGCAACACTTCCTGCTACCCCGTCCCATCGCCGATTCCAATACACTGCGCTCGATATTGTGGAACTTAAATTGCAGGAATTTCGCCCGCAGCCGCCTTTTCTCGTCGAGTATCAGCCTTTTTGCATTCTCAAAATACGATTTTGGTCTTTGCCCGAGCCAGCCGAACGGCGTGTGCGGCTTCGGCACCAGCCAGCTTATGGTTATATTGATCTTAGCCGTCTTACCGTCGATCTTCTTGCGAAGTTTCGCCAGCTCGAAGCTCAGCCGAACAATCTCTTTTATATCCCCCGGCCCCTCACCAGGCAGCCCGACGATGAAGTACAACTTCAATTTTTGCCATCCGGCTCGGTACGCCGCCTCCACCCCGGCAAATAGGTCCGCGTCTTTGAGCGGCTTATTGATGATTTGCCTGAGTCTTTCGCTGGCGGCTTCAACCGCGATTGTCAGCCCGCTCTTTCTGACCGCGCTTACCAGCTCGGGCAGCAGCTTGAGCTGCTTATCCACGTGCAAGCTCGGCAGTGACAGACCGACATACTTGTCCCCAAAGTATGCCTGCAGCTCGGCGACCAGCTCTTCGAGTCTCGGATAATCGGCGCTCGACAGGCTCAGCAGGCTTACCGTATCGAACCCCGTCGAATGGTAGCAGGCCTTGGCAATATCAACGATCTTGTCGATGCTGCGATAGCGAATCGGCCTTCTGCAGAAGCTGGCCTGGCAAAATCGGCATCGCCCGGGGCAGCCCCGCATAATCTCAACGCTCACTCGTTCATGAACCGCTTGTGTAAACGGCACTATTGGCTGCAGCGGTGCCGGTGCGTTTTCAAAATCCTTCACAACGGCGTTACTAAATCGTACCGGCAGCTCAGGCAAAGTCGCCCGGAACGTTTTTATCTTTGGCCCGTCGTACTCGAACTCGTAAAGACAGGGGACATAGGCCCACTCAAATCTCTTAGCGGCAGAGAGAAGGATTTCTTTCTTGGAGGCCCCGGCATTTTTGTCGTGCCGAATCAATTGTAATAGCTCGACCACCGCCTCTTCCCCTTCGCCCAAAACGAACAAATCGATGAACTCCGCCATAGCCTCACAGCAGTTTGACATACTTCCGCCCGCAATGACCAGCGGCTCATCTTCGCCGCGGTTACAGCTCCGAATGTTAATGCCGCCGAGATCGAGCATATTGAGCACATTTGTATAGCACAGCTCGTTGGTCAGGCTAAAACCCACGACATCGAAACTGCTAAGGGCAGCTTTCGATTCCAGACTGAACAGCGGGATATTTTTCTCTCGCAGTATCTCTTCGGCATCAAGCCACGGGGCAAAAACTCGCTCGACGGCTGCACCGTCAATCCCGTTGACAATATCGTAGATAATCATCAGGCCCGTGTATGACATTGCCACCTCGTAGACATCGGGAAAGCACAGTGCCATGCTCACCTCGCAGAGCGCGAGGTCCTTTTTGATTTGATTTATCTCGCCGCCGATGTACCTGCTGGGCCTCCGAACGAACGGCAGAAACTCTTGGTCTACCCGCTCGGCTAATATTGTTACCTCTTTTTTGCTCACAGCCGCATTATAAATTGATACTCTATCATTTTCTATTGATTATTGCCCAACCATCAGCTACTAAATCTTATGCCCAGAAAGGTCTTGCTATGAATAAGCCCAAGAAGCTCGTTGTGATTGCAATTGTTGTAGTTCTTCTGGCTTTGGCCCTGTATTCTTCGGTTGCTACCAGCGGACGCATTGAAGCCGATAGCGGTCACCGCTTGGTTATGGGGACATTTGCTCGCGTCGTTGCTATTGCGCCAAATTCGGGCAAAGCTCAAGAATGCATTCGGGCTGCCTTTGCCCAAATCGAGAAGACCGACGAGCTGATGAGCGACTACAAGGACGACTCGGAAATAAGCAGGGTGAATAAGGATGGGTTCAGGCGGGCTGTCGAGGTCAGTGAATCAACATTTGAAGTCCTGCAAAGGGCCGTCGAATTCAGCAAGCTGACCGCCGGCGCCTTTGATGTCACTGTTGGGCCTTTAGTAGACGTGCTGCACGCAGCGGAAAAGAAGGGAGTCACTCCAACCGAAGAGCAAATTGCCCGGGCCAGGTCGAAGGTGGGTTTTGAGAAGTTGCAGCTTGACGCCCGGAATAAGACAGTGAAGTTCGCTGTAGATGGTATGCGGCTGGATTTGGGCGGCATAGCAAAAGGATACGCAATTGACAGGGCAGTTGAAGCAATGCAAAAGTCTGGAGCGACCGGCGGAATGGTCGATGTCGGTGGTGACATCCGGTGTTTTGGTACGCCGCCCCGAAGGAATAAATATTGGCGAATTGGTGTGCAGGACCCAAATGTAACCGATGAGGATATTGGCATCGGCGAACCCTTGTTGGTCTTGAAACTGACGAATGCTGCCGTTGCCACCAGCGGCGGCTATCGGCGATTCGCCTTGATAGAAGGCAAAAAGTACAGCCACATAATCGATGCAAAGCTCGGTAGCAGCGCCGCCGAATTTGCAAGCGTGACCATCATTTCAAAAGACGCAATAACCGCCGACGCTCTGGCAACGGCAGTCAGCGTAATGGGACCAGAAACCGGACTTGCTTTAATCGAAACAATGCCGGAAACGGAGGCGATTTCGATATCTCCCCAGCCCGATTTCAAGCTCACAAAAACAACCGGCGCAGAAAGCTACATCAAGTAACTACCTGCTACCGACTGTCACTTACGTGCTGACAGGTTTTTCTTCAGCCTTTTTGCGTGGCTCGCGAGGTTCCGGAGCCGATGGCCCGCGCAGGACAATTACGCCCGTCGGACACTTTTGAGCTGCCACTTCCGTCTCTTCCGTGGCTTCATATCTGCCGTAATCCAGCCGAGCCAAATTGTCTTCGACAGAGAATATGTCGGTCTGTTTGGCGCAAAGCCCGCACCCGATACAGCCGACTTTGCACATGGACCGGGTAGTCTTGCCCGTCTCCTTACTGCTGCAGGCCACCGTCATCATATTCTCATAGCGAAACGGCACCATTTCAATTAGATTGCGTGGGCAACTCTTTGAGCAGGCCGTGCAGCCCGTGCACTTCTCATAGTCAACAATCGCCAGCCCATCAACGATATGTAGAGCATCAAACCTGCACGCACTCGTACAGTCACCAAAGCCCAGGCAGCCAAATTTACAGGCCTGTGCATTGGTTAGTGCGTTTGCGGCCGTGCAGGTCGGTATGCCTTGATACTCCGCGTAAAAGCTCTTATCGGCAATGTGCGCCCGGCAACGCACGATTGGCCTGTGGTAGGGCCCTGAGTCACTGACCTGAAGGTTCAGTATGCTTGCAATTCTCCCTGAGGTTTCGGGCCCGCCAGGCGCGCATCTTCCGATCAATTCTGGACTGGTCATAACAGCTTCTGCATATTGACCGCAGCCGGCAAATCCGCAACCGCCGCAGTCCAGGTTCGGCAGCACTTCGTGGATCTGCTCGACCTTCGGGTCAACCTCGACCTTCAGCTTTTCACTTGCGATCAGAAGAACCACCGCAAAACCACCCCCCAAGCCCAGCATCGTGAGGCCGGCTGGCCAGCTACAGTTCCACAGTTGAAAAACATCTCCCAGAATCATCGTATCATTCCTGCAAAACCCATAAACGCCAGAGTCAGAAGCCCCGCCGTAATCAGCGTAATTGGCGCGCCTTTAAGGCAGGCGGGGACATCGGCGAGATTCAGGTTCTCGCGAATACCGGCCATGATGCAAATCGCCATAGTAAAGCCGATGCCCGCGCCGAAGCTGCGAACGACAGCATCGATTAGACTATCAATCTCCCAAAGGTTTATAAACAAACACAGCCCCAGAATCGCACAGTTCGTAGTGATCAAAGGCAGAAATATCCCAAAGCTTTTGTACAGTGAAGGGAAGAACTTGCGCACGTACATCTCAACAAGTTGAACTGCACCGGCGATAACCAATATGAAACACACGTATCGTGTAACCTCAAGATGCATCGGCATCAGAATCAAATTATCAATCAGCCAGGTCAGCGTGCCGCTAAGAGTGACAACAAACGTCACCGCCAGGCCCATGCCGAAAGCCATATCGATTCTGCCCGATACACCAAGATAAGGACAGATGCCGAGAAACTTCGTGAACACAAGGTTATTGATTAAGACGATGGATATAAAGGCCAGAAGTAAAGCTGTAACCGTATCCATAAAACTGTCCTCTTAGCTCCGGCTCTTGCTCAGAACGTTCACTAATCCCAGCAAGAGCCCCAAGGTTACAAATGCTCCCACAGGCATGCTCATCGCAGCCCACGGCACAAACCAATCAGGCGTTACTTGCGCCTCGAATATCTTGCCTGTCGATAGCAGCTCCCTGACACCTGCCAAAACACATAATGTAAGCGTAAAGCCGACCCCCATACCCACCGCGTCGATAATGCTTATCGCAAGTCCGTTCTTGCTGGCACAGGCCTCAGCCCGGCAAATGATAATACAGTTGACGATAATCAGCGGAACGTATGGCCCCAGTGTCTCGCTCATCCTTGGCACAAACGCCTTCAGGAACAGATCTGCTATCGTAACAAACGTGGATATCGCCAGTGTAAACATCAGGATTCGAAGGTGCGGCTTTAACAGATTTCGCATCAGGCTCACCACAACGTTGCTGCATACCAGCACAAAAATAACACAGCAGCCCATAGTTAAAGCCGGCTTGACCGCCGCCGTCACCGCCAGTGTCGGACACATCCCCAAAAGCAGCCGAAAGACCGGATTCTCACGCCACAACCCAGCCAGAAGCGTCTCTTTGTAAACAGCCGGTCCCGCCCGCGCCTCATCTGCCATTGCCAATCAGCCCTTTCTCTTGCAGCTTTGCTCTTACCTGCTCGGTATAAGTGTTGAATATCCTCACCACTGCCTCACTGCTGACCGTCGCGCCGGTTATCGCAATTATTTCGTCGTCATTTGCCTCGCTCTTATCCTCTCTGCGCTTGCCGGTCCTGACCAGTTTAACTTCTCCCGCCGGCGCATCTTTGAACTCGTCCACAAGGTCCTCATTGCTCGCAGGGTCGTCTTCTGCAATCTTGCTGCCGAACCCCGGCGTCTCACTGCTCGATAGAACCTTAAAGCCGAAGAACCTCTCGAATTTGCCGTCAACCGCTATCACGATCTTAATCTTGTCCGCAAACCCCGCTCCAACCGCTTCAAATGCAAACCCGACGCTGCTCTCATTAGCGTCAAATGCCTGATAAATATCCGTCCGCACAACCTTGCCTTTGTCCCCCATTATCTCCGCCTGGTCCGCCACAATCTTGAATTCGTTGGCATCGCTGATCAATTCCTTCATCAACTTATTGAGCTTGTTCTTCAGGTTCTGCTTTATCCTCGTATCTAAAGACGCGTTGGTCACTGCTATCAGCAGCCCGAATATGAACGACGCAACAATCAGCAGCCAGCTCTGTTCGAAGAAGTACCTTATCTTAGACACCCGGCTCACCTCCTCTCGGAATCCTCTTACACAGCCTGTCGATAAGCGGCGTCACGGCGTTCATCAGTAGAACCGAATACATCACGCCTTCCGGATATTCCCCGACAATCCTTATTAGCATCGTTATCGTCCCCACACCCGCACCGAAAATCCACATCCCACGCCGAGTCAAAGGAGCTGTCACAGGGTCCGTGGCGATAAAAAACGCGCCCAGCAAAAGACCTCCGCTCGTAAGATGCAAAAATGGCTGAACGTACGGATCGCCCTCCATAGCTCGACCGGCCAAATAAGCAATCCCCGAAAAGACAAAAGCAGAGACCAAAACCGCCAGAGGAATGTGAAAGTTGATCGTTCGCCTCGCCAATAGATAAAGACCGCCTATCAACAACGCAAGTGCGCTTGTTTCGCCCAAGCACCCGCCCACTTCTCCTTTGACCGTTGCTCTAAACAGCTTTTCGTTGTAAAGCTCGGCGCCGTTCTTGTCGTTTATCGCCATCTTGCTCCAGGCCAACGGCGTAGCTTGTGTCCTGAATCTATCCATCATGTTGTCAGGGCCAATTCTTGCCATCTCGCCGTCCATTGTCGCCGGCACCGTCCACGTCGTCATCATCATGCCGAAACTCGCCGTCAAAAATGCCCTGCCGACCATAGCAGGATTGAAGATATTGGCGCCGAGTCCGCCGAAAACCATCTTGCCGATTGCCACCGCGAAACAGCTACCGATGACCGCCGCCCAAATCGGTAAGCTCGGCGGAACCGATAGCGCCAGAATTATGCCCGTAACGACCGCGCTGAAGTCATCCAGCGAATTAGCCTGCTTGCGAATCACATTGCACAGCCATTCCGTTGCCACGCATGAGACCACGCATGTGCAGATAAGAATCACCGCATAGATGCGGAAAAAGTACCCCGCCGCCGCCATCGCCGGCGCAAGTCCTACAATCACGTCTACCATTACCGTCCGCGTCGAAAGCCGCTGGCTAATATGCGGCGCAGGCGAGACTTTTATGTCCCTCAGCATTTATACGTTTCCTCGTATACGTTCCTCTGAGTTCGTTTCGAATTTCGAATTTTTGTCATTTGAGTTTGTTTCGAATTTAGAGTTTAGGATTTCGAATTTCTCTCTATCCCGGTATCTTTTTCTTCTGCCTGGCAAGAAGGGTCTTGCCGGTCTTGATATATCCTGTCACTTCTATATTCGCGGGGCACACGTAGCTGCAGCACCCGCATTCCATACACGCACTGATATAATGCCTTTCAGCCATGTCCAGAAGATTATTCTTCACAGCGTGCGCAATCCTCGTCGGGTTCAAATTCTCAGGGCAAACCTGCAAACATCGGCCGCACCGGATACAAGGCGTCTGCCGTCTCTCGAACTTCGCCTTGCCGATTTGCTCTCCGGTCAGTACCGTTATGGCATTGGTGGTCTTTGTTATGGGCGTTTCCAAATCCGCAATTGCTATCCCCATCATTGGCCCGCCGAGAATGACCTTTGCAGACTTCTGCGTCACGCCCCCGCAAAATTCGATAAGCTCGCTCACCGATGTCCCTATGGCGCAGTTATAGTTGCCCGGATTGGCGATCGCCTCTCCCGTAACCGTCACAACCCGGTGCGTCAAAGGCGACCCGTTGACCACCGCCTCCGCAATTGCCGCCGCCGTCGCGACATTAAGCACCACTACCCCTATCGCAGGAGGAATCCCGCCCGTGGGCACGGTCTTCCTTAGAATTGCCTGTATGAGCTGCCTTTCACCGCCCTGAGGATATTTTGTCTTGGCCGTCACAACCTTAATCCCGGCGGTATTTGCGCTCATAGCCTCTATCGCTTCCGGCTTGTTATCTTCTATTCCAATGACCACCCGCGAGCAGCCGCACGCCCGCCGCGCAAGTTTGATACCGGCGATAATCTGGCTCGTCCGCTCCAGCATAATCCGGTAGTCGCACGTAATATAAGGCTCGCACTCGCATCCGTTGATAATCATCACACTTTTCGGCAGACGCGGATTCGGCTCAATCTTTACCCTCGTCGGAAATCCCGCTCCTCCCATGCCCACAATGCCCGCCTGACGAACCGCGTCGCATATCTGTTCCGCCGAGTACTTGTTCTCGTCGAAATCATCCTTCAATGCAAACCGTGGCTGTCTCGTCGGAACATATTCGTACGCATCTATAACTATTGCCTCGCTCCGGCCCAAGACCGGATGAGACCGAAGCGCAATCTCTTTTACCTTCCCGTGGATCGGTGAATGAACCGGTGCCGAGACAAACGCATCCGAGTCCCCGATCTTCTGCCCCGCCTGAACCATATTGGCTTTTCTAACCAGAGGCCGGCAAACCGCACCAATATGCTGACTCAGCATCACGGCTACCTGCTTAACCGCAGGGCCGGCCTGTATCTCACTCTCGCTCGTCAGCCCCTTGTGCTCAGGCGGATGAACACCACCCGAAAAAGATAACCTGCCTTTTGTGCCAATCTTCATATTATTGCGCTGTCTCTCACCAACTCACCACTCACCAACTCACCACTCACCAATTCACCACTCATCCACCCTCTGATCCCCTAATCCACTCCTCCACCTTCTCTACCTCTGCCTTCATCCCGATTCTCTTGAAAATCTCCACCGCCTTCTCCCAGTACTGACACATTTATCTAAAGTCTCTCCCAAGAAACGAATTTACTTTTATACCGGCCCTTCTAATAGTGGATCATCATATATAAAGTGCTTTAAGAACGAAGCTGCCGATTTCGCTGCTATTCTTTGCCAAGATTCTTTATCCTTCCAATTCGGATCTGCCTTTTCGAGATCAGCGAAGTCGCTGACTCCTCTTATTACTAGCCCTCTTACCAACCTCTGTGTTAACCAGATCGCCATCCCGAATCCATCTCCTTCTGTTTCCACTCCAATGATTTTGTAACTGAACCTATTGCGTAATTCTTCCATCTTTTCCGGCAAAGCAACGATCTTATCACCTGTGGCAAGGACACCTATACGTCGTACAGGAGTGATATCTTCATTCTCAATCTCTTCAAATCTTGGTGCATTCCAATCAGGCAGATTTCTAGCTCTATCCAATAACATCGGATCCGCTTGACTCATTCTCGGATTTGGTAACACTCCATCCGGGGTTATTTTCCCCGGTTCAAAGTATATAACTCTATCAGCTACGATAACATCTCCTAAATTCACTTTTCCCTCAACACCTCCTGCTATCCCACAACATAAGACTATATCTGGTTTATATCGCCCCATAAGATAGGTCGTAGCAACTGCAGCGGATGCTTGCCCTTCCGTAGGCGACTGCACAACATAGACCGTATAACTCCGTCCGCTCGAAACAACAAAATCATTCACATAGTACGTGAGCTCATGTTTTTGACGGTTTTTGTCATTCAAATTGAAAGCTTCCAGAACCGCCGTTTTTTCGCACTCCATAATCGTCAATATTCCAACTTTTGCCTTAGGTTCAAATTCTTCTTTCTCCTCAGCACCTTCAACGAACTCCTGAACCGCTTTATAAATGTACTCCTTCTTCTGCTCACTTGTCAGATAGTCCGCAAGCTCTATTCTTGCGAACTTCGAAACCAAATTGTCCACTTGTACACTACGGGCTGGCATGTTTGGTACTACTTCTCTCCCAACAACCTACGCAAATTGCGCTCAACGATTTCTATCATATGCCCCATTCCAACTGTCTTACATATATCTCTTGCTCTTTCCCAAAACACTACTGCCTTTGCCATATCACCTTTCGCTTCGTAAATTGCCCCCAAATTGCCGTATCGATCTACTGCTCCCTCCAATCCGCCAATTCTTTGATCAATCTCCAGAGCCTTTTTCTGCATCTCTTCGGCCTTATCCAGCTCACCCCGCCTTCCATAAATCAGGCCGAGATTGCCGTACTGATTTGCCATTCCCTCCTGTAATCCAAGCTTTTCATCAATCTGCAAGGCTCTTCTATACATCTCTTCGGCCTTATCCAGCTCACCTCTATCCATGTAAATCAAGCCGAGATTGCCGTAATCACTTGCTATCCCTTCCAGCCGGCCGAGCTTCTTCTCAATCTCCAGCGACTTTAGATGCATCTCTTCGGCCTTATCCAGCTCACCCCTCGTTTGATAAATCAGCCCGAGATTCCCGTACTGCCTTGCCACTCCCTCTAATCTGCCAAGCCTCTCTTCGATCATCAGCGATTTTTTGTGTACCTCTTCGGCCTTGCTCAACTCACCCTTCATGTAGAAAAGGTTTCCAAGATTTGCCCAATAGCCAGCTATTCCTTGCTGATCATCCGACAACATATAAGTTCCCAAAGCCTGTAGATGCATCTGTTCGGCCTTATCGAGTTTGCCCTTATTCATATAAATCAGCCCAAGATTACCAAATACTGCCGCTTCTTCTCTTGAGTGTCTCTGTATCATCCCCAATGCTCGATCAGACAAGTTCATGGCAGCATCCAACAGACCAAGATTCAGAAGTGGCTCTGTGCACTCATTCACAAATGTATCTATGAATGCCTTTCCTCCTTCCGCCTCTAAGACATGCTCCGCCAACCTCATCGCCGCTAAGGCATCCGGCTTTGTCTGCTTCTCAGACGCCTCTTTCAGTTTCTCGCGATATACCTCCACCGCCCGCCTGTGATATTCCTTTTCCTCCCCTTCGCCCATCTGCCCTAACACATAATCCGCAAATATCGCATGATAAATCCGCCTCCCGTACCCTTCTTCTCTCAACAATCCACGGAGATATTTATCAGCCAACAAATGTTGAAAAGCATCTGCGTCTATTTTACTTACCGGCTCAATAACGTCATCCGGCACACCAACTTCGACAATCGCATATCCTTTGAACAAACGAATAGCATCATCGCTTATCTCGCAAATCCTATCCCACTGTCCCTCGGCTATAGCACTAGGTGTGGGGTCTTGCGGTAACTCTTTAACACTCTTCGTCTTTTCAACAATATCAAGCGCCGCCTGAATAGCATAAGGATGCCCATTATACCTCTTTAAAACTTCCCGCAACTTTACTATCGAACAGCCCAATTCTCGACTTCGTAACTGAAGCAGTTCATCAACATCGGCTTCGCCAAGACTATCTAAGCTTCGTTCAGGAACATGCACAACAGAAGTAATTGATCCAAATATCTCGCTACTTATAAGCGCGTCACCTGGTCTCTGTGCAAAAACCAACTTTATCTTCTCCGGCAGCTGTTTAACCACTATCGCCCAGGCCTGATCACTTTTCTCCTGCATATATTTTTCAGGATCGATAATAAATATAGCCCTCCCATCCTCCGGCATCCGCTTGGAAATCAGTCTCAGCCGCTCCAAGAACTGCTCCCGCGTATTCCCCTGTGGGTCCCGCCGCAGACTAACAATAAGTTCACCTATGTCTCCGCCTTTAGGAACAATGGCCTTCAGCAAAGCAAGCCACTGTTTCCTTCTCCGCGCAACGTTGTCAAAACAGCTTGGTTCTGTATTCGCCGCCTCAAACGCATCATCCATCATAAGCGCCATCGTAGAATCAACGCTGTCCGTTGGTGTCACCTCATATCGCACCCACCCGCATTTTAGCTCCGCGTGATTTTGAGCCATCTCCGCCATCTTATTTATCAGCCACGTCTTTCCCGTCCCCGCCTGCCCGACAACCAGAATCGCCTGTCCCCGCGGGTCTTTAAGGACCTCCTCGAACCGCCTCAGCTCCGCTTTTCTCCCGACAAATATCATATCCTACAGCCTATTGACTCAAATATATTTAGCCCCCAAACCTGTTTGGGGGGTTGCTTGCCCGTATAATCAACACGAAAACAACCGTCACCAGCAGACTCGCCGCCAAACCAAGAACCGTCCGCAAATCTGCCGCTATCTCCAATCCCGCCAAAATCCCTTCAAATATGGCCAAACCGGCGATAAAAACCAGTATCGGCAGTAAGAAAGCAACAAGGGTCTTTCGCGCAATCGAAGGGCCTTCGGCATGTCCTAACTCTTCGTAGACCTCCTGGCACTTGTGTGCTTGTCCGCAGCCTTCGCAGAATTTTTGCTGGACCATGGTCTTTGCCACCGTATAGAATAAAATAGACTTTATAATAAATCTTACTAAGCTTTTCAAATAGAAACTTTCGTCGTTGAGGCGGCAAAAATGTACAAAGAATTGCTACTGCCGGTTGTGTGCGTACTCCTGTTCTTGATTGCTGGCTGTGCAGTCAACCCGGTAACAGGCGAAGAGGAGCTGATGTTCTACCCGGAGCACGATGATATTACAATCGGCCGAAAATATGCGCCGGAAGTTGAAAAGCAGATGAAAGGCAGAATTGCCAATCACACTCTGCAGAGCTATATCGACACTGTCGGCCAAAAAATCGCCCGCGTTTGCCACAGGCCGGATTTGGAGTATCACTTCGTCGCCCTCAACCACGAATCACTAAATGCCCTCGCTCTGCCCGGCGGATACATCTTCATTACAAGAGGCATGCTTCAGAAATTGACTACCGAAGCCCAGCTCGCAGCCATACTCGCTCACGAGGTCGTACACGTCGTTGCAAGAGATACCTCCGCAGCCTTGAGTCGAATGCACGCTATGAACCTTCTTGTAGCAGGCCTGGCACTCGGCAGGACCCCCGGCGGCGCCGTCAGAATGGCGGAGCTCACGCGCATATTCTTGGTCCTTCGATATAGTAGAGAGGATGAAAAAGAGGCTGACCTCAACGGGTTGGACTATATGGTTCGGGCCGGTTACAATCCTCGCGGCATGGTCGAGACTATGCAGATACTCCAGAAGGAAAACACAGCCAGGCCGATTGAGTTCTTCTCAACCCACCCGTCACCAAGAAACCGCTTAGAATACATCACCGAAAAGATTCAGACGAACTGGTTTAGGCTCGAAGGATTAACAGTCGGGAAAGACGCCTATCAGAACGCCATCGCGCAAAACTTGAAAGATAGCAAACGCAAAAAGGCGTCTTAGGCCCCTCTACTGCCGCCGCCACTCTCAGCGTTTGCAGCAAAGCTGCCCCGTGAATAGCAATCTGTCTTGCCGGCTGTCCTTCACAGAGAGCTATTGACCGGTTTGCCCCTTGTATCTACACAATTATTCCCACGCTTATCCGGCCTGGCGAGCCTCGCGAGCTCTCTTTCTCTTATCCTCCATTTCGCTGAAGCCGCACTTCGGACACCTGTCGTCAAAGTCGCCCGGCCTGCCGTATGACGACATCTCCCCACACTTCGGGCACTTCACAGCTCTATAAACGCTGTTCTCTTTGCACTCTTGGCAAACGAGTGCCGGCACCTGCAGCGACATGGGATTTTCGCGCATTCTGTCTTCTATTTGGGCGTAGTAGTCTACCTTATCTATCTGGGACGCGGCTCCACAGTTAGGATTGTTGCACTTAATCCAGATCAGCTCGCCGCGCTCCATGTCTGCAAGCCCGCCTGAACCTCCTGACCGGCTAATGACAAATATCACAACAGCCAAAACCAGGCACACGGCTATGACAATGACATAGACCATATTCTTCATGCCGAAACCTCCAAATAACGGACAGCAACCCAATCAGCCATTTATATGGATAGGTTAGTAGGTTCTTCATTCGTTGTCAAACGCTTACTTCGTATAATCTGCTACCAGATCAAATATCCGTCGCCATCCCGCTTCGGCCGGACGACATCTGCAGAACCCTGCCTGGTTCCTCTGGAAAGCCCGTCCGGGCCGAAAGATACGCTGATTCAATAACGGCCATATTCTTTAGATTCTCTCCCGCACTGCTGCAAAGCTTATTTTTATCGGGCGATAGTATACTAAGGGCGAAATTCTTCAGTACTCCCGTCATGCAGCCAAGAGGTCCATCGTCGTGTTGAAGTTGCTCGCTTGTCCTTCCGCCCCCATCGGCAGCCATGAATTGCGTGTCGCTCACCGTAAGAATCTTATCCTTACCATAGATCCTCAGGCTTTTCTCTCTTGGCCCCATCCCGCTCCGCCGAGATGCCACCACACTGCCAACGAGAATATCGCTGAATTTCATTGTCACAACGGCTGTATCCTCGGTCAGATAAAGCCGCTGTTGCTTGTCCAAAGCCTGGTTTGTATGTAGCGAGTATACTTGCTCCGGTAGTGGAAAATTCCACGTAATCTGGTCGATCATATCGTAGCAGTTGTGCAGCAGCACACCACCACCGGCTAATTCTGGGTCCGTCAGCCAGCCGGGCTCGCTTTCTGCACGCTCTTTGTCACGCTCGGGCTCGGCGCGAAGTTCTTCGCCGACATTGCAGAAAGCGGTGACCAGGAAAATCTGCTCAATCTTGCCTTCTTGTAGAAACTGGCGCAGCGCGAGAAAGCCCGACGCCAACCGGCTGGGATTGGCAATGGCGAATTTCACGTCTTCATCTTCGGCAAGTCTGACGAATTCAGCCGCCTCTTCAAAATTCCTTGCTGCCGGAGCCGCCTTGAGCACGTTGAACTTCTTCTTCATCGCCCCCCGTATATACTCATTGCAACTGTGCATATCAGCGGCAACCAGCAAACAGTCGAGTTGGTTCTGTATTATCAGTTGTCGGTAATCGTCAAAACCTGTGCACTCGTATTCCGCCGCGATTCTCTCAACGAGCAGACTGTCTTTGTCCCCAACAGCTTGAATCTGATAATAATCGATTTCAGATGCCGCTTTGACGAGAAGCAAGCCTTCTTCATTAAGGCCAAGTACCCCTGTCTTTAACTTTCCCTCGTTCATCTTATAGCAAGTTCATATATCTTGAGGTTCTCTATCATGTGTAAATCATTTACTGATTCTACGGAGAGCCCAGAAGAAATTCCAGAAGTTCATTTATGTCCCCTGTCGCAAGTGCAATGCACGAATCGGCTGCTCCGTAATAAACGTAAACCCTGTCATCTTTCAGCAACCAGCCACAGGGAAATACAACGTCATCCACGTCACCCTCTCTTTCGTACTTCGCTTTTGGGCCGAATACCCACTCATCTGTCCGCCGCACAACTTTAGTCGGGTCATCCATGTCCAGAAGTGCAAGCCCCAACCGATAAATCGAACCGGACGCCGTTGTACGAACGCCATGATACAAAACCAGCCAGCCTGCTTTCGTTTGCAGCGGTGGCGCGCAAAGTCCGATCCTGTTGGCGTCCCACCAACCTCCCTGTCGTGCGTGGATTATCTCTTGGTGGTCTCCCCAGTGTTTAAGGTTCGGGGAAAAAGAAATCCAGATGTGTGCACCCAGCATCGGAGACTTTGGAACAGGCCTGTGCAACATCGTCCATAAACCATTGAACTGGACCGGGAAAAGAGCCGCGTCTTTATCTTCAGGCGGCATGACAGGTCCCAGCCGTTCGAAGGACTTAAAATCCTCCGTCGTAGCAAGAGAAACCAGAGGACCGCCGCTTGAGTACGCCGTATAGCAAATAACCCATTTTCTCAGCGGTTCCAGCCAGCTAATCCGGGGATCTTCTATGCCCCATATTTCCTCCGGATGTGACTTTGGGTCGGGAAACAGCGAGGGTTTGGCCTCGATTCGCCAGTTGCCTATCCCATCCTTGCTGCGGGCAGTAGTAAAATGGGAAATGCCCCGGAAATCTTCGACACGGACAAGCAGCAATGTCTCACCATTTACCATCGCTACACCAGCGTTAAATACCGAATTCGCGTCGTAAGGCCAATCCTCAACCGAAAGTATCGGGTTGTCGGGGTGTCTTTCAAGTAGTCTGTGACCTCGCGCTTTTTCCATCTTCATAAATTCCACCTCATGCCTCGGGGCCAAATTCTCCTATACCTTTTCTTATCATCATCACCGCAATACCGGCAAGCAAAAGACTTGTTATTTTGGAGATCGCTTTCGAACCGGGTTCGCCGAGCAATTTGATCAAAACATCAGAAAACCTGAATACCGCTCCGGCAAACAAAACATTCACAACAACTGATATTAACGTAGCCAACAGTCCATAATGTGGAATAATTATCAATGAAGTCGACAACACTGCCGGCCCTACGATTAGCGGCGTGCCAAGAGGAACAACGCCAAGGTCGTCGCCTGGAATTCGACGCTTCTTAACCGGCCCAATTATATCCGTAATGGCAATACAGAAAAGCACCGCTCCGCCCGCAACCATGAAATCACCGATTGTGATGCCGAGTACCATAAATACGGCCTTGCCCAAAAAAATGAAAGCTACCGCCAGAAACAACGCCGTATACATAGACTGAATTATCGTCTTAGCCTTTTCGCCGGCCTCCATCGACCCCGTCAATGACACAAAGATCGGCAAAACACCAACCGCATCAACAGCCACAAATACAGGAATAAACGCCAACAAAATATTCTTAAGCATCTTTGCCTATCCCTTTTGTACACTTACAACTTAGTCTGATCTCTGTTCAAAAGTCATGCATTCTTTGTCGATCAGAACTTTGGCCGCAGACACTTTCATGCTAACAAACAATAACTGCCTTCGTGTCGGTTCAACGTCGTGTGCCTTCGCTCATCTTCAAAAGACGCATACGGCACTCTCTCTGCCGCGTAAGGACGAGCCTGTACACCCATCAGGTTGTTAATTTTACATTTCTATCGCCAAAAAGTAACCATCAAAACCCTCTGGCCGAGCCAACGGCAAATTTCAATCATTTGTGCAGATAGGTGTAACCAAAAATCGAAAATCCTCAAATTTTTTTTACTCCTTTTACTGTAGTAACTTACGTCGCTCGCCACCGGCAAAATCACGCCTTTTTTCGACTCAAACGCGCAGGTTGCTCCAATTATGGGAGGCTGGATGAGGCAAAAAAACACAGGCAGAAAAGACAAGTGCGAGAAAAATTCCCGAAGCTATGTCAATATTGCCGCTATGCCTTTTCGGCAATGGGCTTGTCCCGCCCGATTCTCATCTGCAACAATAAGAAAGGCTCACAAGGAAAGTTCTTCGTCGTCGCGCTGGAGGCAACCTGCCGCAATTTCCGGCGCAAAACAACTATCTCACGCCCACGAAAGCCCCCGCTGCCGGATACCGATGGAGCCAGGTACATACCCCTAACGCAGGGCAAATTCGCGATTGTCGACGCCGATGATTATGAACGCTTGGCCAAATACAAATGGCACTGTCGCAGAGCTAAAAACCACTTCTACGCCTTTCGAGCGGATGGTCCCAATATAATCGCAATGCACCGCGAGATTACCGGCGCTCCTAAAGGCCTTGTCGTTGACCATATAAACCGCAACAGCCTGAACAACCGAAAGACCAATCTGCGCACTTGCACACAGGCTCAGAATCTCTACAACAAACGCCCACGAGCGAACAAAATGTATTCCAGATACAAAGGCCTCACCCGCGAAAAACGCACTAATAAATGGTCTGTCCGCATCTGTAAATCTGGCAAGAGCATTCATCTGGGCTACTTCACCGACGAAATCCAGGCCGCCCTCACTTATGACCGAAAAGCCAAAGAGCTCTTCGGCGAATTCGCATATCTAAACTTCCCTGAATCGACCACACAGAGCGCAGAGAACACAAGACAGATGCAGATATAGAAAACCTGCCGTCCGATTAACCAATATTGACCTGAACTCACATCTAATTACTGCGCGGTGATTTCGTCCGTGGTCATTGCTACTGAAGCCCCGCAATCTCAACCATATTTAGTCCCGTCCTCTGGGCGGGGGTCCCTACTCAAAGCCCATCGCCAGCGGAGCGTTATTATTTTTTTTATTTTTATTGACACCGCCCGGTACTCACTGTATAATACTCGCCAGTTGAGCATATTCTCACGTCTCTCAAGAATATCCTCCTGACGAAAGTCCGAGAGACAAAATTTATGGCCATTAGTAGGCCGAAGGAGTACAGAAGTGAGTACAGGTACAGTAAAATGGTTTAACAGCGGCAAAGGTTATGGGTTTATCACACCCGATGACGCGGGCGATGATTTGTTCGTTCATCACTCGGAAGTCAAGACGACAGGCTACGCCAGTCTTGACGAAGGCCAGAAGGTCCAGTTCGAGATCGGCGAGGGCAAAAAAGGCCCTTGTGCCACCAACGTGACCCCTGCCTAATCCAGGCCAACACGCCGGAAAAACCAACGGGCTCCGCCAAAAACGGAGCCCGTCGCATTTCTTGTCCCCGCAAGCCCAACCATATTTAGCCCCGTCCTCCGGCCGGGGTTCCCTGCCGAAATCCGCTCTCGTCTGGTGGACTCAAAACCCTCCGACCCTAACCACATTTAGCCCTGTCCTCCGCGCGGGGTTGCTTGCCGCAGGCCGCCCCACGCGGACGAAAATCAATTGAAACGTCATCCCGACCGAAGTCCCTGTTCTTGCTTTCCCAAGAAAGCACGGGGACAAAGCGGACGCATCTGCCCTGAGCTTGCCGAAGGGACCTGCCCACCGAACTAAAAACGTCTCTGTCCCTCCATATCTACCCCTGCAATTCATTGCGCCCTTCTAAGGGCAGACTTGCCTACTAACAACAGACCACCTGATGCGGGGTGATTGTCAATCAAGAATAATCACATAAACTCAACTATTCCCTCGCTCTTTCTCACACCAGACAAAGATTACAACGCATTGACACAGAGACACAAAGTTGCGGTAGCTGAATGATGAACAGTAAGTTGTCAACTACTGACCGATCAGTATGCTTGAGGTGTTTCCGATCAGCCATATTTCGCTACTAGTTCAACAAACTCCTCAGTCATTCTAAAAATGGGTGTATTTCCCGGAGTGACATCCATTATGTAGCCCCTATTCTCTAGAATCGTGAGCTTGCCGTGTAAATCATCGTGCTCTTCCACATAATAAACAAACCGGTGTTTGTCTGATCCTCCAAGAACACACCGCCTATTTTCTAAAACGAAGAATTCACGAACCAATCTGCCCCCTTCGTTAGATAGATCCGTTTTTATCTCTGCAATAAGCGCTGGCATCTTGCCCTTAATTTTCACAAAATCCTTTTTCACTTGCTTCGCAGCTTCTTTTTCCCTCCGACGGTCTGTGTACTTGTTAGCAAAGTATGTTCCCCCTGCAATGGTTGCAGCTCCTACCAGAAATCCAATCAATGATGACTGAAAATCGAATTCCAGGCCTATAATTCTATTCCTTCCAGCTGAAGCTAAAAGATCTATTTTACTGAGCTTTGAGTTATTTATTCATTAGAAACCTGCAATTCCCGCCACATCCCAAAAAGCACACACCCCGAATTATACAAGCTGCTTAATGGCTACAGCTATTGTGCTCTGCTTCACTTTTCGGGAATATCGACAGGTATCTCTTCGGCCCAACCTTGGTAAAGTAAATTTCGCATCCGGGTCTTTATGAGTCGGTAATGACTTGGTTGGCTCCGTTTGTATTTCTTGTACAATTCGTCTGCCTTGGTTAGTGTGTCTCTGGTCAGATCGAGGTTCTCGACCTGTCTTACAAGAGCTGCATCAGGAAGGATGCCAAGGTCCGGGCCCAGAAAGACCTTGTGGACATGGATACCTAATCTCCGCAACTTTTTCGGAACATCTACGACCATCCTCAGCCGCCGCTCTGTCGGAGGCATCTTGCCCTCCCTCGTTTTGCTGGGCATGAACAGCCAGCCAGCCCGCCGGTCGCCCGCCACAAAAGCCAAGCTGAGTGGTCGCACCGTTGCCATCAGCCGTTCCGCTTTCTCGCGAGTTTCAACCCCCCATTTGGCTGATATGCCGGCCGGATACTCCGCACCTATCCCAAATTGCGACGCCGAATAATCCGATTCTGTCAGTATCAGGTACTCTGCCTTGCCCATTCGTTCGACATTAACAATACGGGGAAAAAGTCTCTTCTTTTTCAGCCAGCGATGGCAAAAAGCCACCCAATCGCTTCGGTCCTCTTCCTTTATTTCTGACTCTTCCGGCATCTTCTTTGTTGAGTTGTCTAAAGGCTTAAAGGCATTACCTAATTCTTTGTCTGCTAAGTCTTCATCTATCAGTCTCTCCCATTCTCCTTGATAATACGCTTTCCGGTTCTCAGGTAGGCTCGTGTCGTTATCTCTTGCTTGTTCTACTTCGCTCCACCATTTTGCCAGAATTTCTTCTGAGGCCCTGTGGCACCAGCAGTCAACCTTGTAAGGATAGAAATCAATATAAACCAGCGCCGCTCCTGCTCTGCCTCGGACCCAAGCGCTACAGTCGAGACTGATGACCACTCGACGGAAATTAGGGTCAACTCGGTCTATTTCACCCAGGTTCAGATCCTCTATTTCAGATTCGATGAATTTTAATGCCGCCATTCGAAGCCCGACCATCTCAATCTCCGTGGGCCGGGGCGTTTGGACCTTAGGCGCCTCGCGGGTAGTCTCGGATGATGCCTTACCAGCCTTTGAGGACTGATTGGACTTGCCCGCGGCAGCAGATTGTCTTTGGAGTGGCGTGTTTGGCCCGCGCCCTAATTCTTGTCGGATGGTCCTCAAAGCCCTTTCAAGTTGTTCCCTGGCGTCCTGAAGGTGTGGGTGGTTGTAGTCAGTCACCCGCACTGCACCTACAGAGACAGTCCCGTACTTCAAAGCCTCTTTCTCGAACCTGCTGAAGGTCTGGAGAGCTTGATTGTTGCAACCGGCAAAAGCAAGACAAAATGCCAGCGCCAAACAATATAGTACGCCAAGCCATGCCGAAGCATTTCTGTGTGCCAAATTTCTCGTCTTCATTCATTATCCCCTTTCTTTCTATCTCGGTGGACGCCAAAAAGCGACTTTGCGTAGAGTTTTGATTTCCTGCGCCTCTGAACTCGTATCTCGTGAACCGTATCTGGCGTAGATTCCGCAATAAATGCGGAATGACGAACGGGCGATTCGAGGAAGTTGCCGCTCCCGGGTGCATTCAGTTTTCAGGGCACAAAATAGTTGAAAAGAAATGAAAAATCAAGAGGAAAAAGAAAAAAAGTGCACAAGAGCAAATTTTCTATCTGCATACGAAAAACACGAAATCCTAAGCACGAAGCACTAAACAATCTCAACATCCGAAATTCAAATGTCCAAAACACTATGTTTGAGGCCTCGGAATTTCTCTAATCTGAATTTGTTTCGGATTTAGATACCTGTCCTGAGCAGGGTCGAAGGATTCGTATTTCGAATTTGTACAAGGAACGAGCCACGAGTCACGAGCGACGAGCCACGCTTCAGCACATACGCTGCACGGCTCCCTCACCGCAAGCCCATAGGTCACGCGTAATTCTTTCTATTTACGCAGGTCTCTGACCCGTGTAAGATATGGTTATGAAGCTCACAATCGTGATAAAGCTTATCGTCTGTTTGGCATTGACTTTTTCTGCTGCGCTTCTCGGCTCACTATTCACCCGCAATGCGATATCCGATTGGTATGCTAATCTCAACAAGCCTTCTTTCACGCCGCCCAATTGGCTATTCGGCCCGGCCTGGACCACTCTCTACGTCCTCATGGCCGTGTCCGTCGCCATCGTTTGGCACAAAGGCCTTGATAAGCCCGCAGTCAGAATTGCTCTGGCTCTGTTTCTGCTCCAGCTAATTCTCAACGGCCTCTGGACCCCGCTCTTCTTCGGCTTGAAAATGCCGCTGCTGGCTTTTATTGAAATCCTCTTGCTGTGGACCGCCATCGGGGTTACTATCCTGGCCTTCGCCAGGGTGTCACTTGCTGCTGCCGTGCTCCTTTTGCCCTATATCCTGTGGACCTCTTTCGCGGCGGTCCTCAACTTCTCTATCTGGTTGTTAAACAGCTGATGATGAAGTTCTAAACCCCGCAATGAACTTGGGAGCTATTTACTTCGACGTTCAACATTCCTTGTTTGATGCCAAAGGTTCGCTTGTGGTGAATTCGATCTTGCTCAAAAATGAAAGAACAAGATTACGAGCTGTTTCATCCACGGCAACTTTTTTGGTCAGACGCTGCAGGATTTTTCTGCGTTTTTGGTGTCAAAAATGGGGTTGGTAGGAATTTTTCAGTTTCTTTATTCTTTTTGCTTGCGATATCTACTGTAGTAGAGTATTTATTACTTGGATAGATAACAAGGAGCCAGTTATGAAAAAGACAAACCTCGATCTTTTCGAAAGCGAATGGGCAATACTCCAGGTGGTTTGGGAGCTTGAGCCTTGTCCGGCACCAACGGTCCAGGAAGCACTTCAAGACACAAAGGGATGGGCTTATACCACTGTCAAGACAATAATGGATCGTATGGTCGAAAAGAAACTGCTGAAAACGGACAAGATTCGCAATCTTTATTTGTACAGCTCGGCAATTACACAGTCACAGGCGCGAAAAAGCGAAATCGTTAGAACCTTAAGAAGAGCCTTCGATGGGACTCTTACACCGATGATGCAGTTTTTGGTAGAAAACGACGAGCTGTCAGAAGAAGATTATCGCCGTTTGGGACGGCTTATCAAAAAAAGAAAGCTCAAAAAGTCTACTTCAAAAAGGAGGAAGTAAAGACTTTTGTAGCTAAGTCGCAGAAACAGCGTCTCAAAGCATAAGGAAACAGTATTATGGACATTTTTATAACATTATTAAATACAACTGGTAAATCCTTTGTCCAGTTCGCCGCCTCGATGCTGCTTCAGTCAAGTGTGCTTATCGTAGTCTTACTCCTGCTGGATTTTATCCTTCGAAGAAGAGTAAGAGCTGTATTTCGTTACTGTATCTGGATGTTAATTTTGGTTAAATTAGTTCTACCGACAACCCTCTCATTCCCCACAGGTTTAGGCTATTGGTTTGGCGAGAAACTGCCCGCTATCGCAGATGTCCATCCTCAGTCCGTCACCAGTATAGCCACTGAATCTGATATTGCCGCTGCGATGCCGACAGCTTCTTTAACGTGGCAAGGATTGCTTTTTCTGGTATGGTTGGCCGGCGTGATAACTATGACCTTACTATTGGTTAAGCGATTGTTTTTAGCAAAAGGACTAATAGCTCAATCTAAGAATGCCAGCGGTAAAATAGTCGATATCCTTCAGCAGTGCCGAAAGCAAATGGCGGTTCATAGGCGTATATTGCTGAGACTTTCTCCAGTTGTTGCCAGCCCGTCTGTTTGTGGATTGTTTCGCCCGACAATCCTAATTCCGCAAGATTTGCCTGCCAAATTGAACTCGCAGCATTTGAAATCGATTCTCTTACATGAACTGGCTCATATCAAACGAGGTGATTTATGGGTGAGTTTATTTCAGACTATATTGCAGATTGTCTATGTCTATAGCCCGCTGCTGTGGGTGGCAAATGCCATGATTCGCAAAGTCAGAGAGCGGGCTGTTGATGAGATGGTATTGGTTGCTATGGGTGAGCAGGCCGAAGATTATCCTGAGATATTGTTGAATGTCTCCAGATTAATCTTTCGCCGTCCTGCTCTAAGTTTGTGTTCGATAGGTGTCGGTGAATCCAAAAGAACTTTAGAAAGGAGAATTAGGCATATGTTAAACAGACCTGTACCAAAAAGTTCGAGACTTGGGATTGTGGGATTAATCGCAACAGCTGTTATTGGTGCTATCCTGTTACCGATGGGTTGCAATTCTTCCGAGCAAGCTGCCTTTCAAACATCTGGGAAAGTCCGATCCAAGACTAATACAATTGTGCCTGGGGTACGAGTTGGTGACTACACGTTCGACATGAGCAAAGAAGACGTCCTGAAAAGTCTGGGAAAACCAAAGGCCATTTTCTACGGGCAAGAAAGGTACACTCTTAACAATCTTCCGCGAATGTATTACATGTCTTATGATGATATTTCATTTCGGATCCTTGACGATTCGGTTAAAGAGATTACCTCGCTTAGCCCTTTCTACAAATTCACCAACGGATTGGGAGTGGGCGACTCGGAGCGAGAAATCAAGCAAGCCTTTGGTGACGACTTCCGTCTCAGGCCAGGCCAGTGGAAGGATTTTCTTATCTACGAGGACGAAGGCCTCATGTTTGAAATCCACAAGAGCAAAAGAACGGTCATGGAGATCAACGTTCACTCCGAGTGAGAGTGTCTGAGCGAGCACACAGGATCGAGCATCGGGTCATAGGTCCCGAGCGACGAGTCACGAATCACGAGCTACGGCTCCGCCTTCCCGCCCCACTTAGAGGCGAAATACGGAATCAGGAAACGCAGTGACAGTCACCTATTTCTTGTGCCCCACACTACATTATCAGACTGCCAACTCGCAATTCCTGCTAAAACAACACGTAACCCAAAATAAATTGGACGACCGATCTTTCAATCCTGCATTAGCGCCCCCTTCCCAAATCTTGGGTAATTTCTGGAAATGGAACCTTCTCGGCCTTTTCCGACACAAAAAGACCATAAGTCCCTGCGTAGTGCGCAGTCTCAAGAACATACACTATCTCGCGTACCCTTTGGTAGTGAAAGAATTTCTCGATTATCAAACGCATAAACCATGTTCCAACAATGATAAAGGCTGAAGATACTAAAGTAGGCCAACAAAGTACAGATGCTTCTCCCCACGGAAGGCGACACGTGCCAGCCACAAGAAGAACTCCCAAACCAAGCACAAAACTAAACATCCCTATGCGCTGCAGATAGCACGACATATACCACACGGATGACATTAGTCGTATATGTGCCTCGTTTCGCGTGATATTGCCACACTTCTCAGGGAAGTCGAATTCCAACCTAATCTTCAAAAGGTTGATAAAGGCTTTCGTCCTCAGACGATTGGTCTGTTCATCTTTTCCCTTCCATGGAATCATCTTGGCCAAATGATCCAAACCTCGGTTATCCAGGTACTCCCAAATACACAGATAGGGGAAGTGCACGTTTATTTTTCGATTCTTCTCAAATTCTTTCACTATTCGAGGGACGATTCCAAGGAATAATTCAATGCCTTCCTCAAGCCTTGAGAGAACACCTCTCTTTTTCAGGATATCATGATGAAGAAGCACCGCCGGTACATCTTCAATCAGTTCATCCTTGGTGCGCCATACACTTATTATGTCCGGTATCTTTGGGGTTCTACGAAAAAAGAAATGTCCAACAACATAGGAAAGCGTTATTCCAAAGAAGATGATCTCAAATCTGAACGTTTTCGGCCACCTTTCCACCCATTGTTGCGTTTCGCTCACGTCTCTTTTCCGACTGACTTCTTCATATTTGGCAACTTCTTCACCTCGCTGGGATGCACATTCAATCATATTTACCCAGAGCCCGCACAATGGCCAACCCAAAGCTACAACAGCCAAGAAAGTAAAAATAAAACCGGGCACAAGGCTCCCCAGCAAATCTACAAAGAACTCACGAACCTTCAAATGCCTAGTACTACAACGCTATGAGCGGCGCTCTTTCGGGTTTCTTGACGTGGAAAACGGCTTTTGCCACTTCTGCTCTTTCGCCCAGCCCACGACATCGACGA
>Ga0209427_10000046_pt1 | contig 94961 bp, 84 predicted proteins | sample DeeMarSWOR136_30_FD_187465 | JGI IMG/M metagenome (GOLD analysis project Ga0209427, IMG submission 187465) | Marine sediment microbial communities from White Oak River estuary, North Carolina - WOR-1-36_30 (SPAdes) (version 2) | ecosystem: Environmental > Aquatic > Marine > Intertidal zone >... | reverse complement strand
TACACCTATGTATACTCTCCAAACACTCCGCCGCTTTTGCTAATCAGCCAGACTGGATTTTCCGCTGTTCACAGGACGCCAGCCCCCCAAGGGCCTTACGGCCGAACCTGCGACCTTCCCTGAGGGACGCTCTGGCCAAACTGAACTACTCCCCGGTACAGCAACTTATAGACTATAGCAGACCTTTTCGCCAATTGGAAGCTACAATATATTGATTGGATCGATGTCTATAGCAATCTTGACGATTGGCCGAATCCGCGCAAGGCGGACTCGCAAGCCTGCAAACAACCGCTGTATGATTGACGCTTCCGGAGCCTGGATAATTATTTGAATCCTGTGAGAACGCTGCACGCGGCTTATCACTGCTGGCATCGGGCCCCGAACGGTCGCGTTCAGTCGATCGCTCTCAATAATGCGGTCGATGTTCTCCCGCATCTTGCTGCAGGCCACCTCAAGTTTATCAAAATTTTTGTCCCGCATCATAATAACCGCCAATCGCCAAAACGGCGGCAAGTTACAGGCCTTGCGATGCTTGAGTTCCTCCTTGATAAATCCGTCAAAATCTCCGTTGAGAGCCCATTGTATGGCTGGCTGATTCGGCAGAAAAGTCTGAACGAACACCGTGCCCTTTTTGGTGGAGCGTCCTGCTCGGCCAGCCACATGAGAGATCAACTGAAATGTTCGCTCGTTTGCGCGGAAATCCGGCAGATAAAGGCAAGTATCGGCACTAATGATGCCGACCAGCGTCACGTTTGGAAAGTGCAAGCCCTTGGCCAGCATTTGCGTCCCGGCTAATACGTCGAGCCGACCCTCACTGAAGTCTTTCAGGACCCGGTAATAGTCTCGGCCTGCCATAGAATCGCTGTCGACCCTCGCAACACGAGCCTGGCCAAACTTTTTGTCCAGCTCTTCTTCGAGCCTTTGCGAGCCAAGCCCTATCATCGCGAACCTGGCGCCACAAAGAGGGCATTTTTCAGGCACAAGCGTCTGGGCCAAACAATAGTGGCACATAGCATAACCATAGTTGATGTGCTTTCGGGCGGCGAGCTGCATTTTGTCGTGGCCGAACGGCTTCGTTTTGTGGAACGTGAGTGTTACGTCGCAATTACGGCACTGCATAGTGTGTTTGCAGGATGGGCAGAATACGAAGTTGCTGTAGCCGCGCCTGTTCAAGAGCAGAATTGCCTGCTCCTTTTTTGCAAGCGTTTGGCGCAGGTGCTCAGCCAAGGGCTCACTTATTAGGCTGATGCCGTCTTGGGTTATTCCGCCTTTGCTCATATCAACAAGCTTCATATCAGGCATCGGCAAGTTCATCACCCTTTTTGGCAGGCGTACCACGCTGAAATGTTCCTTGCTCTGGCAATTAGAGAGCGTCTCCAAGGAGGGTGTAGCGCTTCCCAAGATACAGTGTGCATTTGCGAGTTGGGCACGTTTTATGGCTACGTCTCTGCCGTTGTACCGTGGCGCGGTGTCCTGCTTGTAACTCGGCTCATGCTCTTCGTCAACGACGACAAGGCCGAGCCGTGCGAGCGGCGCAAAAACCGCCGAGCGGGCACCAATAACCACATCAGCCTCACCCGACTTTATCTTTTGCCACTGGACGTTTCTCTGGGCAGATGTTAATCCCGAATGCATTACAGCGATTTTCTTAAACCTTGCGCTAAACCGCTGGACCGTCTGAACAGTAAGAGCGATTTCGGGCAGAAGCACGATGGCGCTTTTGCCTCTCTGCAAGACCGCCTCGATTGCTCTTATATAAAGCTCAGTCTTGCCGCTATCGGTGACACCATGCAAAAGCGTAACACCGAATTTGCTCGAATCTATCCGCTGTTTTATATGAGCTAATGCCTTTCGCTGATCTTCATTAAGGACTACATTCTCGGTCTTGAGTGACATGCCCTTTGGGATGGCGGGCAAAGATTTGAAAATGGTCTTCTGCGATATTTTGACAATTTGTTTTTGTGCCAACTTCTTTACAGGCTCTTTGCCACAGCCGACTTCTACCAGAAGTCGCTTCATCTGCAAAGCCGCTTCTGCATTGAGAGCTTCGTGCTGCTGCAGGTGCTTGATGATTTGCTTCTGTCTTTTTCCTCTTAGCTGCCCGACGGTCTGGCCGATGTCGTGTTTGTCGGCTGCAAGATAAACATATTCTTCTGTTCGGGCCCCTGCGCCTTTTTTCACCGCCCTCGGCACCATCGCTGCTAAGACCTGCCCCAACGGACAAACATAATAGCAGCTAATCCACCTCGCCAGTTCCACAAGCTCCGAACTCAACAATGGCTCTTCATCAACGACTCTGGCGACCGTCTTGAGCTTGCGTTTTTTCTCAGGACCCGCAATAGACTCATCTGTGGAAACATCAGCTTGGACACAAAACCCGACTTGTAGTTTGTCTTTTCTTCCGAATGGGACTTCCACCCGCTGACCGGCTTGTATTGGGCAAAGCTCATCACGGACTGCATAGTCGAACTCCGCATCCGCCGCCGATTCAAACGCCACACGAATAACATGATTACAAACCGGTGTCACATTTTCCCCGGCGCTACCTTTCTCCATCTCTGTAAACAAGCTGTCGGTTACGTACTTACTCATTGGTTAATCTAACACGCGCAGTCCGGACTCCGGATATAGCCATTGCTTCGGAAGTCGTTTTGCTGCATTTTACCGCCTATTCTATAACACCGAAGGCCATCACGGGTGCACCTGGAAAGGCCACTGAGGAATCTGAGTGTCCTAAAACGATACCGTTGCTTAAACACAAGATAGTGTCCTGTAGTTTTCCAAAGGTATTATAGATTTTAGCTACTGCCTGGCCCTTCTTTACGACGTCTCCTGGTTTAGCTAAAAATCTGATAATGCCACTGGCGGAGCTGACCGGCTGAGATGAGAATTCCAGGGCCTTGCCCCTGACAGATTCCGGCAGCTGAAAACTGAAAGTCTCGTCCATCTTTTCAACCATTTCCAGAAAAGCCAAAATGCCAAAGATGGACCTCACTCCATACTCGACATTCTTCTCATTGACAACATACGACTCGCCCAGTTCAATTGTCAAGGCAGGCACGTTCTGTTGAAGCAGACTATAAGAAAAAGTCTTCACCAGCTCTTCTGTTTCGAGAATTACCAAAAAGCCTGATTTCTCTGCAATTGCTTTTGTCTTTTCATACGTTTTCCGGCAGGCGGCGCCTGGATTGGCGTCTATTAGCGCATAGGGAATCGACTTCATCCAGTCGTTGTGAAGGTCGAGAACCAGGCTTGGATTTGTCTCTTTGATGGTAGCAAATATCCTATCGGCTATTCTCTCTGCCAGAGACCCGTTCTTATCGCCCGGAAAGGAACGGTTGAGGTCTTCTCTGCTCAAGGTAATGTTTCGGGACGCGGTCTCGAAGCCGATCGGATTCATTAGAGGAAAGGCGTAGACAGAGCCCCTCAACAAATGTTGTTTTTGTATTCTCTTAAAGACCTCCTGAATTGCAACTATACCGGTTACCTCATCGCCGTGAATACATCCGGTAAGCCAAACAACAGGCCCAGGATTAATGCTTTGAATGGACATAAAGGGTAGTCGGCGCCGGGATAAATCCGAACCGGTTAAGATCTTTACAAAAGAATATCGAGTTTTCTGTGCTGACTTCTTGTCTGGACTTGCTTTCATACATGTACTCTCTCATAGTCGGGCCACCGACTCAAATGCTAGGGGAATAATATGGTTACAGGGTGCTCATTCCTGATCGACAAGCGATGCCCAGCTTTTGCATCGCCATAGAGGCCTTGTCTGCCAGAATAAACCAACCAATAATCATGAGGGAGATAGACGCTCTTGCCTGAACTCATTCAGCGTAAATGAGACCACAAATTAAATCTACGAATTCACGAGCTTGCCGAAGGCGTGTTGAGACTTCCTCTGGTTCAAAGGTAGCTGTAGCTATATAATCTCCCTATTGCCTTTCATTAAACAGCTTCTGATAAAACTTGTTCCATTTCGCGTCAATCGGCCCGGACTTGATAAAGGTTCGGACAAACTCGGATTTGACCGCTGAATGCCGCGAAAACTGCTTGTCTTCACGGAGCAGAAGGGCCGTAACCGCGTAGAAGCAGGCATAATATAAACGGCTCACTGCAAAACTTGTGTGCCCAGCGTCTAATTCAAGCTCAGCCGAAGCCATGGCCTCATCAGCCTTTTCCAGCCACAGCCCAATCAGAGTTTTCCGTGCTTGGCCTTCATTCATACTTCACATCCGTCTCTTTCAACTTCTTCGTGAATCAGCGTATAGTGGATTAGTCCCCTTGACCAATCCTGCTCGAATACAACAACCGATGTCAGCGAAACGTCGTTCCGCAAATTGATGTCAGCTAATCTATCGGAGATAGCTGTCCGTAGACTGGTGCTGACTGGACAGGATGTGAGCACGAGAAGATCAATATCTGAATCAGGCTCACCTGTGCCACGGGCTTTTGAGCCAAATAGAAACAGCCGCGTTACAGGTAAATCAGATTTGAGAGCCCGAGATGCTTCAATTATAGAATCTCGCTCTTTCTGCCCCAGTTTTGCATCTTCGAGCGTTTTCATAACTAACCTCTTATACGCGAATAGCTTGACTGTATTTTAGTCATCTAATTAAAGCGATTCAAGACAAATAAATGGAGATTCCAAATCCTAATCTTTAAGCTTAAAATGCTGCGTAGCTATCTGGTTTATGCAGTCGCCGATGGCCAGTGACGCTGTGGCAGCCGGCGACGGTGAATTCAAGACATGAATGCAGCTGCCTCCTCTTTCGATTTTGAAATCATCGAGGAGCTCACCCTTTGGCCCGACGGCCTGAGCCCGAACTCCTGTGTTGCCTGGCTTTATGTCATCGGCGCCAAGCGACGGAATCAGCCTCTGCAACTGCCGAAGGAACAGCTTCTTACAGACGGAGCGTGCGTATTCGCCCAAGCCGTATTTGAAATGCCGGCGAACCAGTTTCCACGTCCCCCAGTAAGACAGCGTATCCCAGAAGTCGTTGAGACTGAAATCGGCTTTGCCATAGCCTTCTCTCTTAAATGACAAAACTGCATTCGGCCCACATTCAACTTTACCCTCAATCTTCCTTGTGAAATGAATACCAAGAAACGGAAAAGCCGGATTCGGAACAGGATATATCAGGCTCTTGACTTTATCTGCGGCTTGTTCGGTTAGCTCATAATAATCCCCGCGGAAAGGAACAATCTTGAACTCAGGCTCAAGCCCGTCCATTTGGGCTATCCTGTCGGATTGAAGCCCTGCACAGTTGATAACATATCTCGCAGCCAGAGCATCGTTATTTGTACGGACTTTCGTATAAAAATCGTGCTTATCGAAGCCTATGACCTCGTGCGAGGTCAGAACCTTATTGTCTTGTCCCTTCTTTTGTATAAGCTCTGCCAATTTGTTTGCGACCTGGGTGAAATCAATAACACCAGTGCAAGGAACTCTTATGCCGGCGATGCCCTCACAGGAAGGCTCGGCTTCTTTGATTTTGTCCGGTCCAATCTTCTCAATGCCTTCTATTTCGTTTTCTTTTCCGTTGCGGAAGATCTGCTCGAGGTAGGCCAGTTCTTTTTCGTGTGCTGCGACGATTATTTTGCCGCAGATTCTGTAAGGCATTCGGTGTTTTTTGGCAAAAGCAATAAGCTCTTTTCTTCCCTTGGCGCAGGTTTTGGCTTTATTTGAGCCCGGCTTGTAGTACAGACCGGAATGAATAACACCGGAGTTGTGGCCGGTCTGATGAGTTGCGAGCTTGTCTTCTTTTTCCAGCACGCAGATGCGCACGTTAGGATGGGCACACATGATCTTATAGGCCGAAGCCAAACCCACAATCCCGCCGCCTATAACTGCAACGTCAAAATCGACCCGTTGTCTCATCGCGCCAGATTCCTAAATCCCCAAATAGCAGACCGAGCTGTCAGCCCATACAATAACGAACGCCGCCGAGCCCGTCAAACCAAGAAAACCTGTGGAATCACAGATACGTAGCTTTGGAATTGAGGGAAGATGCAGAGGTCGCTATAAGTGCTATATTCTGCCTGCATTGATGCCGGTTGACGACTCTTGACCAATCACATATCTGGGATGACTTCAGGATAGACCTGGCCGGTCGGGCTTATCTTGAAGACATAGATAAGCCCTTCATTCAACCTGGAATAGACTGCGTTGCCATAGATTGCTGTGACGTCATATTGCTTCAGCTTCTCAGTGTCATTTGCCAGCTCCCAGATATTTGACCAGAAAAGGTGCCTATGCTCTATAGGCAGTGCTGCAAGCAGGTCGCTATATCTTTCGGGCTCTGCGCCCGGCTCTTCAATCGCGAAGCCGTCCCCCGGTGCCATTTTCTCACCATAGACCCTTCTCCAAAGATACAATGCCTTTGTCTTGCCATCCATCACCATCTTATCCCCAAACTTTACAATCAACGCATCGAAATGGATGATATCGCCCTCGATCGTGTACTCTTTCTCCAAAATCTTTCTGCGCTTGTTGTCTCTGGCAGTCTCAACGAACTTTATCGTGGTGAAAAGCTCGCCATCCTGTATTTCCTGTGAAGTTACCTTCGCATAACCTATTTGTTCTTCATGTGTAAGATTGGTTATTGCCTGCTTGAGGTGTTTGTTCTCGGCCAATAACTCGTGTACAGTCATTGCGCCACGATATAGTCCACGCGCAAGGTAAGCAAAAGTGGCAAGGGATATCACAACTACAATGTAGACCAAAGGCCTGCGTCTTTTTGGCTTTTCTGCCATTTGTGCGTTTCTGTCAACTATGCCTTTTAGAAAAATAGCCCTCCTCCACTTTATCATCGGCACCACTGCCCAAATCTCTGCACCATAATTGCGATACAAAGCGCATTAAAAAAGCCGAAGGTGTAGAGAGCATCTTTTTTGCGCCTTCGGCTTGGGATTCTTGACGATGCTGCTGCTATCCTGTTGGTTGCTCCTGCTCCATATACGGATAACGGAAGTTCCTCGCTGGCAGGAAAGTCTCTTTGATCGCACGCGGTGAAACCCAGCGCTCCAGATTAAGCCAACTACCGGCTTTGTCGTTCGTGCCTGATGCCCGTGTGCCGCCGAATGGCTGCTGCGCTACGACCGCACCGGTGGGTTTGTCGTTAACATAAAAATTACCTGCCGCATGGCGCAGTGTGTTCATCGCCTTGACGATTGCGCCGCGGTCTAAGGCAAATATCGAGCCTGTCAGGGCATACGGTGAAGTTTGATCACACAACTCAAGCGTCTGGTCATACTCGTTTTCTGGGTAGATGTGCACCGTCAACACAGGTCCGAAAATCTCTTCGACCATCAGCTTGGACTTGGGGTCCTTGCTTACCACCACGGTTGGCTCAATGAAATATCCCGTTGTGTCGTCACATCCGCCGCCTATGATAATGTCCATATCCGGCGCGGTCCTGGCGTATTCGATATAGCCGCTGATGATTTCAAAGGCCTTTTTGTCGATAGCGGCACCCATAAAGTTTCTAAAGTCGGTCACGTCGCCCATCTTAATATCCCGAATTTCCTCAAGCATACGGTCTTTGAGGCTTGGCCAGATCGAATCCGGTACATACATGCGGGATGCCGCTGAGCATTTCTGGCCCTGATATTCGAATGCTCCGCGGACTGTCGCCGCGACAACTGCCTCGATATCGGCGCTTGCGTGAACGAATATGAAGTCCTTGCCGCCCGTTTCGCCGACGATTCGAGGATACGAGACATATTTGCGAATGTCCGAGCCCACCGCCAGCCAGATGGTCGAAAACACATACGTACTGCCAGTAAAGTGGATACCGCCGAGCCTCACGTCGTCCAGCGCTGGCGGGCCAACGATTGGTCCCGGTCCGGGCACCATATTGATAACACCGGGCGGCAGACCCGCTTCTTCGAGGATTTTCATTATATAGTACGCGGGCAATACGGCAGCCGATGCCGGCTTCCAGACTACAGTGTTGCCCATCAGCGCCGGTGCTGTGGGAAGGTTTCCTGCGATCGAGGTGAAGTTGAACGGCGTCAGCGCCAGGACAAATCCGTCTAACGGGCGGTGTTCCATGTAGTTCAGCACACCACGTGTGGACATAGGCTGGTCGCCGTAGACCTCCTCCATAAAGTGCGGATTGAAACGCCAGAAATCTATCAGCTCACATGCTGAGTCGATTTCCGCCTGGTGTGGTGTCTTGCTCATGTTCAGCATAGTCGCGGCATTGAGCGTCTGGCGATACTTGCCGGCAAGAAGTTCTGCCGCTTTTAGCAGTACTACCGCTCTGGATTCCCACGGCATTTCGCCCCACTCGCGTTTCGCTTGCTCTGCTGCATCTATAGCCTTGTTGACAAAGAACGCATTGGCTTGGTGATACCTGCCCAGCACATGCTGGTGGTTGTGAGGACAGCGTATGTCACCGATTTTGCCGTTGCGCACCTCCTCGCCGCCGATTATCATCGGCACGTCAACCTGCTGATTAAGCATCTCGTTTAGTCTGGCCGTTAGTTCCGCACGCTCGGGACTGCCCGGTGCATACTGCAAACATGGCTCATTGACCGGCTGCGGAATGTGAAAGATACCGTTAAACATCATTTTTCTTTCCCCTTGCAATAAGCATCTCAGATTTTATAGTGAGCGGTAAACACCTGCATTCTCAGGCATTGCCACAAAAAAATCAACCATCACGCCAAGCTTTTTTGGGCACGTCGGGGCTGGGCTCATCTTCACTACAATTAAACGACGCTTCTTTCTGATCAACTGGGGCAAGAAGGACCTATAATACTTGCGCTTTGCGTTTTTTTTGCAGGGAACGACCCCAGTCTGCCGAAGGAATGTTTGAGATGAATGAGAAATGGCCCATTGCTTTGAAAGTTTGCGTTCTGCTTGTCGCGCTGGCCGTGACCGGGTGCTATGAGCCGACAGCTCCCCCGCAGTTAATCATTGAGCCGGCGCCCTCCCCAGTTGTGCCGCCGGCCCAGTACCACGTTGCGGGCAGGTCAGTGCAGGGCCGGCCGATTATGTGTCTCGTGATTGGCCAAGGTCAGGATGTAACGCTCTTGCTCGCTACGATTCATGGCAACGAGCCGGCTGGAACACCACTTGTTAGACGATTGGCAGAGCATCTGCAACAAAACCTGCACCTGCTGCAGGGTCGAAAAGTCGTACTTCTGCCAACCGCTAATCCGGACGGCATGGCCCACAATACTCGTTACAATGCTCATGGTGTGGATTTGAACCGCAATTTCGCGGCAGCCAACCGGCGTAATAGCCCGCGGCATGGGTACGCTGCGCTGTCAGAACCGGAAGCTCGGATCATCGCGTCAATCATCCGGCAGTATAATCCAGACCGTATTGTTAGTATTCACCAGCCGCTAACTTGCATAGACTACGATGGCCCCGCAGCGGAGCTTGCCCGCCGTATGGCCCAGTACTGCAATTTGCCCATACGAAAGCTCGGTGCACAGCCGGGCTCGCTGGGCTCTTATGCAGGCATAACCTTGGCAATCCCCATCGTAACCTTCGAACTGCCTCGCAATGCCAACAATCTAAATCAGGAAACCCTTTGGGCACGATACGGAACCGCACTTATTGCGGCGATCGTCTATCCAAACGGGGTCAAATAGAGACACCGTAGATATTGATGGAACAACAATCCGTCAGGAACCGGGATTGCGGACTCGGCGTAAATATGGTATAATGCCTTTGTACGTTTAGTGTAGGAAAGAGCAAAGAGTAGAAGTGATGGGCCGCTCGTGGACAATCCTCCCGCGACTGAGCACATATCTCATACTGTCAGTTGCGCTCGTAGGGATCTTGCCCGGAAGGGCTTCGGGTCTCGGGCGCGGCCGGCCTGCGCCCGATTTCGTGGCGGCAGACATTGAGGGACGAGATGTCACGCTCCACACACTGCGCGGGCAGAATATTCTATTGTTTTTTGGCACAACATGGTGTCCACACTGCGTGGCAGCACTGCCGATCCTGGAAAATCTCTCCAAAGTCTTTGACGATACAGAATTGAACGTTCTTTTCGTCGCGGTCCACCAAAATGCTGAGGATCTCGTTGAGTTTTTTGCAGGCAAGAGGCCGATATACACGGTCTGCCTCGACGAGGCCGGTGCAATAGGCGAGCAATATGGCATCAAGCGCGTCCCCATCTGTGTGTTCGTTGGAAAGGACGGTCTGATTCAATACGTTGGCCAGCCAAACGAGGATGTTATCTGGCATCTTTTGTCTGGTGGGCAGGCTGACTATATTGACGCCCTTTATGGCCGTCTGCAGCCTGCCAACCGGGTCGCTCAGATGCGGCATCTACCATCGTCGACGACAAAGCGCCTCGTCGTGGAATTGGACGAGGAGCCGGGGCTTTTCAAAAGGCTCTCAAAGGAAGCCCGCCAGTCACGGCGGGCGCAATTGCGCCAGGCGGTCCAGCGTATCGGCGGACGTGTAGTTCATAATTACGGGCGCCTGGAGAATAAGATCGTGGTTGAAGTACCAGGCAACAAGGTCGAGGAGCTCAGAGGGCTACCCCGATTCAAGAGTCTCAAGCAGGACCGCCGGGTCTATGCCCTCTTGGAGGATTCAGCTTATCAGATCAAGGCCGATTACGCCTGGGACAATGCCATTACCGGCCAGGGCGTCAAAGTCTGCGTCGTCGACACTGGTATCGACTACAGACATCCCGATTTGCAGAACAAGGTCGTCGCCCAATACGATTTCACAACGGGCACCGAAGACGCGATGGATGATTGTGGTCATGGTACTCACTGTGCTGGTATCATTGCCTCGCAGGGAATTCAGTTCCGTGGCGTCAGCTACGACGTTGCGTTGATGGGCGCAAAGGTGCTTGACTACAGCGGTAACGGCTACGCCTCCGATGTGATTCTCGGAATCAACTGGTGCGTCGAACAAGGTGCTGATGTGATCAGCTTAAGCCTGGGTGAGGGTCTTTATAGAGGTACCTGTGACGACGACGAAATGGCCCAGGCTGTCAACACAGCCGTTGAGGCCGGTGTCGTCGTCGTTTGCGCGGCAGGCAACGACGGTGATACGAATGCCATGGTATCTCCTGCTTGTGCATCTAAGGCTATCGCAGTCGGCGCTGTTGACAAGATCGACAACATTGCTTCTTACTCCGATGGCGGCGCAGAGCTCGACTTGGTGGCACCCGGCGGGGATTATCTCGGCGGTATCCACTACCCAGAAATCGTCTCGACGTTCAGTACGGAAGTGGCCAATAACCCTCTGTATTGCCTGTATTGGCTGGCAGAAGAGTGCTATGACAACTATCTTGTCGTGGATGGGATGCGCTATATACGGGCTATTGGGACATCGATGGCCACTCCACATGTCGCTGGGGCAGCGGCTCTGCTATTGGAGGAAAACCCATATCTGACTCCAAGTGAGATAAAGACAGTGCTGGAACAGAATGCCGACGACCTGGGTCCACCGGGCTGGGACAATGTCTATGGCTGGGGCAGGATAAACGTTAAGAAAGCGCTTGACAACATGCCCGCCGAACCGGCCGAACTGACAGTGAACATCACTGAACCGAACGCTTCAGCCACTTTCATGGTTGACCAGGAGTTCGCGCTGACAGCAGAAGTCGACTGCCTTGGCGGCGAGGGCTGCGGCGAAGTGCTGGCCCATGCCCAGTTTTGCAGCGGCCGCGACTGCAATGACTTCGCTGATATCGCTGCTACTACGACTCTGTCCACCACAGATGATAACCCGGCGCGACTTGGAAATTTAAGCGGCTTCACCTTTGAAACGGATGTCAACGCCATCTTTGATGTGCAAACCACGCTTGATATCTCTGAACAGATATACACAAAATCACTTAACCCAGACATTGCTTTGGTCGGCTCGACATTGACGACGCAGTACAATACTGGCGACCTTGAACCCAATGATGGCCTCGGTGCCATTGGTGAAGACGCCCAGAAGATATATCAGTTCCAAATCCCGCCTGGGGTAGTCCGGCAGATCAAGGTGAAAATGGAGCACTATTTGGTTCTCCAATTTGATGAGCCTCCTGCCGGGTGGTATATCTTTACATCTAATGTCGACGGAGATAGCCTGAATCTGATAGGTGAGTGCATTCCAATTTCAGGCGGTGGTGGTGAGCCTCCTCCGCCGGACTGCTGGCTCGTCTGCGATGACCCAGGCGTATTAGCTGATCTGAACCCGGGCGGTACGAGCTACGTCAAGCTGATGTCCCATGACGTTGGGGACAATGACTGGCTGGCCTTCAACGACATCGAAGTCGTCATCGAGTACGAGATCGATCCCGACAACGATGAGGTCAATGCCTATTATATCAAACTAGAACTGAGTGAGGTCGACACTTCTGCTGAGGTGACCGCTGCCCGTTTCAACATCAACATTGCGGAAGGTTCTGAAGGATGCGTGGGCGAAGTTTTTGTTGTAGACAGCAACCTCGCGCCGACGGATCCGGCCGAGGAATTCCATAACCCACCTGATCCATGCTATTGGAGTTTGACCAGCCCGGTCAAGAGCTTTAGCTGCGAAAGTGCTGGGGCTGTTAGCCTAAACGTTCAAGCCGCTGTTGAAGAAGCCTTGATTAACAGCCAGGACACTATCGCTTTTCAGATTCGCGAGCGGAATAACGACCAGTTATTTGCAATCCACGCCAGTGGCAGCGAGGATGGGCCTTTGCTGACTGTCTCGCAAAGGGTCAAGGCCACTACGAAGGGCTTCACGCTTCAGCACTTGCCGTCCTACAACGTTCAGATTGCTTCTGAGCCCAATAGCGAACCGTACGGACTCACTTATGATAGTATGGTCGTTAAAGACTTGTCTGAAGGTACTTATGTCAAGTATGACAACCCTGTTTCCGCTTCGGTCGGTTCGCAGATGGTCTCAGAATACAACACAGGCGACCTTGAGCCGGAAGATGGCCTTGGCGCCATCGGCGAGGACGCCCAGAAGATTTATGAGTTCGAAATCCCGTCCGGTGTAGTGCGGCGAATCAAGGTGAAAATGGAGCACTATTTGGTTCTCCAATTCGATGAACCTCCCGCCGGATGGTATATTTTTACGTCGGATGTCAACGGAGGGAGTCTGAATCTTGTGGGCGAGTGCACTCCCATTTCCGGCGGTGGTGGTGAGCCTCCTCCACCAGACTGCTGGGTTGTTTGCGACGATCCGGCCGCATTGGCCGACTTGCGTCCCGGTGGTACCAACTATATCAAGCTCGTCTCTCATAATGTTGGAGAAAATGACTGGCTCACGTTCAATGACATCGAGGTCATCGTCGAATACGAGATTGATCCCAACAACGACAATATAAGCCGGTACCACGTCAAGTTTGACATCTCTGAGCTTGGGTCAGACTTGCAGCTCGATTCAGCTATACTGAACCTCTATGTCACGGACCCAGCCGAAGATGCGACCGCCGAGATCAGCTTAGTAGATAACGCATACGACCAAAGCACCGGTGCCTACACCATTTACCATGCTGAAGATGCTGACTATTCCAGCTTAGTAAATCCGATAAAGAGTCTCGCCTGCGACGACCCTGGTCCAAAGCAAATCAATGTCAGGGCGGCCCTCGAAGATGCTGTGGAAAGTAGCGCCGGACAAATAGCTTTTCTCATCACCGAAAAGGGTGAGAATGCTCTCTTCACCATCGATGCGGGGGCTGGTTCCAACCCGCCCCGTTTGGATGTTTACCTCAAATCTAGCATAAGTTCCGGCCTCGCCGAGTGGGTTATTTTGTCTGCCGGGGATGGGTCTTTCACGCTGCGCGCAGTGGCCAACAGCAGCTCAGGAATAATTGGCGCCTCCGATGCTGTCGTCATAAATGTTAGTGACCCTAACCGCCCGGTTATCAGTAGTGTAGACTGCCTGGTCAACTCCGCTTGGAAGGACTGCCGATCAGTTCAGTATGGTGACATCCTCCAAGCAATAAGAATCGATGCCAGCGACCCTCAGGAAGTCCCCAACGTCTATCTTAAGTTGCGAAACATACCAGATGACCGCTACTTTGTGGACGACCAGGTGCGCAAAGGCGTAGACTATTTTGTCTATGACACCAGTCTCGAAATCTCCGACTCCGGTGAATGGCAAATTGAAGTCCGCTGCATTGATTCAGACGGCAACACCGATACCGAGACCGTTACCTGGAATGTGCCCTGGGGTCGCCTCGAAAGCTATCTGATCGGTCCCACCGACGAGGCCACGGTACCCAAGAGTAGCAGCTTTAGCGTTGCCGCCGGCGCACGCTGCCTTGAGGCCGAGTGCCCAAGTGTGAACGTTTATCTTAGGCTGAACGAGCCCATAGAGTTGAAATATGATGATGGCACGGCGGAAGACTATGGAGATATCGGCTCGAACGATGGCTATCTGGGCGTCAGATTCACCCCTGCCAGCTATCCCGTAACATTGAGAGCAGCCCGGTTCTACGTTTGGGATGAAACCACCTATGCATTTGAATTGCACGTATGGGGTGATAGCGGTTTTGGCGGCGCACCTGGAACGGACCTAATCACACCTGTCATCGTGGACCCGGTTGTGTCGTCTTCATACGAGGAGGTAGCCTGGTTTGACGTCGACCTGTCGACATACAACATTACTATCGACAGTGGCAACTTCTTCATAGGCTGGCGGCAGCTCGAAGAATACAGAAACAACCAGGTTGGTTTCGACACAACCGGCGAGCGTCGCACGCGTACTTGGGGATATCTGCCTTCGCTTGGCTGGTTCAATTTAGACGAATTCTGTTGGTTTGCACCGGAATATTGCGGCAACATTATGATCCGTGCCCTTCTGGGCAGTCCTGGGAGCCGTGAGGGCACACTTCCCACTGCTGTCGGCGCTGCTCCATTCTACACACTTGACGATCACCCCTATCCCTGCCCCGATATGGATGCCAATGACGTCTGCGAAGCGACGTTCCAGGTTTATGCCACCGGTGCAGTCGCCGAGGACAGCACGCTCGACGCTGTTTTCGCCAACGATTATAGTTACGATAACACGGCTGCTATAAAAGTCATTATCACCGAGCCTGCTACACCCTGTGATGCGGCCAACCTGAATGCGGTCGGCTCGGTTGAATTCGGCGACTTGGCTGTTCTCGCCTGCCAATGGCTGCAGGCATCTCCACTGCTGTCAGCGGACGTTAACGGTGACGGGTCTGTCGATATACTCGACCTTGTCTCTATGGCCAGTTATTGGCTGGATAGCTGCAATTAGTCGCCCATTGCTTCGACCATGTATAGACGAATTCAACCCTGACGGGCAGGCAGGTGATGCCGTCGCTACTAATGTCTGCCGGCAGAAACTGCTTTATTACTTGGCCAGTCACTTCTCGGCATAGTTGCGATTTTGGCATCGTCAGAAACTGCTTTACGGCATCGTGATTTCTAACTGTCATGGTTGCGCCGTCTCCATATGTTACGATAACACGTGTCTTCATCCGTGCCAAAGCAGATTTGATTTCGTATCAGCCGTGTAGGTGTTCTGTGGCCGTGACGTGTCGTACGCGGATGGTGCCATGTGCCGCTCCGCTCAGCACCAGCTTGCTTTCGCTTGGCTCCGGTCGGTGGATATTAAGTAGGCGGTGCCGGGCATGTGACTGGGCAGAAATACCCTAACTGCCAACATCGTAATTGTCCACCGCACCGCTCTGATCACGTACCGCAAAAACTTGGCTTGACAGAAGAAATTATCATTTGACAGGAGTAACTCTCCGTGGGATATTATCTGTGTCCTAAAGACTACAAGAGCTACGTTTTTACCTAGCATAAGCGCACTTGTCGAGGGAATGCGATGGCAAAGAACATCGAATTCGTTATTAATCCCCGATCAATTGCTGTGGTTGGGGCGACCAACAGGCAAGGTAGTGTAGGGCTTGCCGTGTTTCGCAACATCCTCAGCGGTGGTTTCCAGGGAGTCGTTTATCCGGTTAATCCCAAGTACAAATCGGTCCAGAGTGTAAAAGCCTATCCAAAGTTGGTGGATATCCCCGATGAAGTGGATTTGGTGGTCGTTATTGTTCCAGCCGGAATTGTCTGCTCCATATTGGAAGAGGCCGGCCAAAAACAGGTCAAAGGGGCAATTGTCATAACTGCCGGATTTAAGGAAGTTGGGGGCGAGGGAGTCAAGCTGGAGAGTCGCCTGAAAGAAGTTATCGCCAAATATGACATCCGGTTGGTAGGACCCAACTGTCTCGGAGTTATCAATAACAATGAAAATGTCCGGATGAATGCCAGCTTCGCCACAAAAATGCCAAAAGCTGGAAACATAGCGTTCATTTCGCAGTCTGGCGCGCTTTGTACGGCCGTGCTTGATTATGCAGAGGGTAGGGACATTGGATTCTCCAAGTTCATCAGCTTCGGTAATAAAGCCGACGTGAATGAGATAGACCTGCTCCGTTACCTCAGGGATGACCCGGACACACACGTAATCCTTATGTATCTCGAGGATATTACCCATGGGCGGGCATTTCTTGAGACCGCAAGAGAAATCACATGGCAGGCCCGCAAACCTATGCTCGCTGTCAAGTCCGGCCGTTCAACAGAAGGTGCCCGTGCAGCAGCGTCTCACACCGGTGCTCTGGTGGGTTCTGACCACGCTTACGATGCTATTTTTCATCAGAGCGGCATCCTCAGAGTCGAGGGTGTCGCTGAGCTTTTCAACCGTGCTGTGGCTTTCGCCAAGCAGCCTATACCCAGGGGCAATCGTATCGCCATCGTAACAAATGCCGGAGGACCCGGTATTATGGCTACGGATGCTGCCATTCGACATAATCTAGAGATTGCCACTCTTTCGGATGAGACCAAAGAAAAACTGAAGCAGGAGCTTCCACCAACGGCCAGTATTCAGAATCCCGTGGATGTGATTGGCGATGCCACGCATCAGCGCTATGAGGCTGCCATTCGCCACGTTCTTATGGACAAGAATGTGGACGGCGCTATCGTAATCCTCTCACCGCAGGCTATGACCGACATCATGGAGACGGCAGAGATTGTCCCACGTGTGGCAAAGGGCATCGATAAACCGGTTCTCTGTTCATTCATGGGGATTGTCGATGTCTCACAGGGCATCAAGTATCTGGAAAAGAATGGGATCCCAAACTATGCTTTTCCTGAGGCGGCAGTCAGGTCGATGGCGTCTATGGCCTTTTATGGGAACCTGCTAAATCTTGAGAGGAGAGAGGTTCGCAGGGTAGCTGCAGACCGTGACACGGCCAGTGTGGTCATCAAGAAAAAGCTTGCCGGCAAGGACAAATATTATATGTCGGAAAAGGACGCAAATGAAATTCTTCAGTCGTATGGATTTCCCGTATTGAAGAGCATTTTGGTCAAGGAAGTGTCCCAAGTGGATGAGGCTGCGGAGGAGTTTGTCTTTCCGGTAGCTATGAAGATTTCTTCTCCTGACATTGTCCACAAATTTGATGTGGGCGGCGTTCGCCTGAAGATCAAGACCAAAAAAGAAGCGCGAAAGGCATTTGAAGAGATTATCGCGAACGTCAAGAAAGTTAGACCGTCAGCGAAAATCGATGGTGTCATTATGGAGAGGATGGCAAAGCGGGGGGTGGAAGTAATTCTGGGAGCTGTCAGGGATGCAAAGTTTGGGCCAGTCTGCATGTTTGGCCTCGGTGGTACATTCGTTGATGCTATGAGGGACGTGACTTTCCGATTGGCTCCCATGTGGGAGATTAGCGCGGAGATTATGATACGGTCCATTAGGGCATACAGTATTCTCAAAGGCGTCCGCGGAGAGTGGCCCTGCGATATCGATGCTATCAAAGATTGCATTCTTCGTCTCTCTCAGATGGTCACTGAACACCCTGAGATCGCCGAGCTAGACATCAATCCCCTAATTGTCTATCCACGGGGCAAAGGGTGTGTAGTGGCTGACAGCAGGATTCTCCTGAAGAATCCAGAGTAGTATTAGAACGACCTCTTAAGATTTGGCAAAGACTACACGTACCCACGATTTCTTAGGGCTGGTTACATGGGCAGGTGGTGGTATCTTTGTATGGCGTGTCGAAAATGGGATTGGTCAGCAAGCTGATTGAGAGGGATGGCCGTGTGACTCCAAATTGCGCCGCGACCGCGAAAGGGACCGCTACTGCCAAGCACAGGTGGGTTTCGGTCGATACCGGCAAGTACGATAGTGGGCGAGCACAATGGCGGCTTTGTTTTGAAGGTGGGCAAAGTGGGCAGGGTTTGTTTACATAACAACATGGACAATATCGAGACCGCCGCCGGAAGAAAGCCGTCAGTCAGCTTCAGTGGTGCCAGAGGTTAAGCGGGCGCTTCCCAAGAGCGCTACGGGAACTCAAAACGAGCGGCCGGGTTGCAGACGAGGCGTCGCATTTCGCAGGCAATCATCCGACCGCACTGGCGAAGGCGGGAGTCTACCTGCACTTGCTTAAGGCAAAGTTGAAGTTCGCACACCGTAGTGACGTACAACATGAGCCCTGTGGAGAATTTTGTCAAAAGTCGTTAGTAGTATTGTCTTGGCCAGGCACATTTGGTATCTTAAGTTAGGAAAGGCCAATCGAAAGTAAGGATTTTTGATTAAGGGGCAAATACTGTGTTCAAAATAGTAATGATACTCGCAGTGGTGGTGTTAGCAGTTGGCTGGATAGCATACGCAATATGGGAAATGAAAATGCGTGCTGAAGAAAAAAAGCGGCCAAGGCAGGTATCAAAACGCCTGCAGAAGACAAGAAGTGAGGTTGCTGACTGGGCACAGAAGATGGCGAGCTTTAAGAAGCCGACCCACAAACCATCCGATCAGGCTAAGCAAAACAAGCCAGAATAAATCAAAAGAAGGAATGCCCAATAACTGTTAAAGGATGGAAAATGGCTAACCAATTCTGTACAGAAGATTTCTTGCTGCAAACCAGGGCAGCGAAGGTTCTTTACCACGAACACGCCTCAAAAATGCCGATCTACGACTACCACTGTCACCTGCCGGCTCACCAAATCGCCGCCGACCATCGTTTCGACAACATCACGCAAGCTTGGCTTTATGGCGATCATTACAAATGGCGAGCAATGAGGACCAATGGCATAGCGGAAGAGTATATAACCGGCGACGCAAGCGACTATGAAAAATTCGGAAAGTGGGCCCAGACCGTTCCCTACTGCCTTGGAAATCCACTTTATCACTGGGCCCACCTGGAGCTGAAAAGACCGTTCGGCATAAAGAACAAACTGCTGACTGCCGACACCGCCAAAGAAATCTATGAGACCTGCACCGAGATGCTTAGGACGTCCGAGTTCAGCGTTCGCAACATAATGCGAAAGATGAACGTTAAGCTTGTCTGTACAACCGAAGACCCGCTTGACACACTGGGACATCACAAGAGGGTCCGAGCTGACGGTTTTGAAATCAGAGTTCACGCAGCGTGGCGCCCGGACAAGGCGATGGCCACCCAGGACCTACCGGGCCTAAATGTATTCATCGATAAGCTCGGAGAGATATGCGACATGGACATAACCGACTTTCATTCGTATATCGAAGCACTGCGCCATCGCCACTACCATTTCCATAAAAATGGCTGTCGGCTGTCAGACCACGGACTCGAGACCGCTTACGCCGAAGATTACACCGAGAGCGAAGTCAGAAAGATCTTTAACAAGATCAGGTGTGGCAGAGACTTAGACAGTTCGGAGTGCCTCAAATTCAAGTCCGCGATGATGGTCGAATTTGCGCTGATGGACTACGAATCCGGCTGGGTTCAGCAGCTTCATCTCGGCGCCCTTAGAAATAATAGCACGCGGATGTTCAAAGCCCTTGGCCCAGACGTAGGTTGTGACTCGATTGGTGATTTCAAGATGGCCATACCGCTGGCAAAATTCCTGGATCGTCTGGATACGAACAACGAACTACCCAAGACAATTCTGTATAATCTCAATCCGAGGGACAATGCCCTATTTGCCACTATGGTCGGCAATTTCCAGGATGGCTCCGTGCCCGGAAAAATCCAATACGGCTCAGCGTGGTGGTTCCTCGATCAGAAAGACGGGATGGAAGAGCAAATGGCCGTGCTTGCTAATATGGGTCTGCTTAGTCGTTTCGTCGGGATGCTGACGGATTCGCGGAGCTTCCTGTCGTATCCAAGGCACGAATATTTCCGGCGAATACTCTGCAATATGCTTGGTAAGGATGTGGAATCCGGACTCTTGCCGGACGATTTAGACCTGCTCGGAAAAATGGTGGAGGACATATGCTTCAACAATGCCAAGAATTATTTCGCAATGGAGCTGGATTAGCGAACATTGACAATCGATGGTTGACAATTGAGGAGCGTGCAATAGAATGGGGATTATTGCGGGTCGGTATCCTCCCCATTTGAGATAGTCCAGTAGCAGTCTTGCCGGCAAACTGGACTTATCGTCTGAAAACATTTTGTAGGAAGCTAAGGCCAGATAAGCTCAGCGACCGAGCGGATTGCATCTTTCCATCAGGTGCCAAACTGCCAGATTCGATAGGGCAGCCGCTTGCGCACATCATGTGGAGAATGGATCGACAGCCGGCCAGCAAACAAAATCGCGGGCTTCGCCAACATACCGCCTGCCGTTGCAAGTCAGCAGAGCAAATGATTGACGACAAAAAACCTTTGACTTCAACACAAGGCCAAGTGATAATACGGCTAAGAAGGCAAGATGTTTCTTTTATTCTGGGGATGTGTCCAAAAGGAGGTAACGAATGAATCCGGCTGCAATCTCCTTGCGTGCGATGACGTTCACGTTAATCACCGTCGGTTGTCTTGCTCCCACTACCAAAGCTGCTCAGATTCCGCACGATCCCAATTCTCTGATAAGACTTCAGGATTATCTGCGATATGCAGCCCTTAACAATGCTGGCCTCAAAGCATCATTTGAGCAATGGAAAGCGGCTGTAGAGCAGGTCCCTCAAGCCAAATCATTGCCTGATCCTACATTCACTTATGGCTATTTCATAGAAGAGGTTGAAACAAGGGTTGGGCCTCAGAGGCAAAAGCTCGGCATAATGCAGGTATTTCCATGGTTTGGGAAGATTGAGGCACGGACAGATGCCGCCGCGGCGGCTGCCAAAGCTGCCAGAAAACGGTACGAGGCGAAAAAGCTGAAGCTGTTTTTCGAAGTGAGGGAGGCATTTCATGAATATGCCTATTTGGCGAAGGCAGTGGAGATAGCAAAGGAAAATGTTGAGCTGATCCAGCATTTCGAAGAAGTTGCGCGAACGAAATATACGGCAGCGGCGGCGAGCCACCCAGATGTAATACGTGCGCAGATGGAACTGGCAAAGCTGGAAGACCAGCTAGAAACCCTTGAGCATTTGAGAGAGCCAGTTGTTGCTGAGCTTAACGCCGTGCTTAACCGGAGGAGTCTTGAAATTCTTCCATGGCCCAACAGGGAAGAACTTCGGGCAGTACAGGTCGAGCGTCGGCAGGTAATAAAGATGCTGAAGGTGCAAAATCCTGAACTGCAAGCATTTGATTTCGAACTGGAGGAAGCAAAGAGCAGGGTGAAGCTGGTGGCAAAGAGGTTCTGGCCTGATATCGGTGTGGGTGTGGACTGGATACAAACTGATGAAGCGAGAATGGGAGGCGTCGGTGATAGTGGTAGGGATCCGATAATCCTTATGTTTACCCTGAATTTGCCGATCTGGCGAGAGAATTACACGGCGGCCCAGCAGCAAGCTGAAGCAAATGTGAGAAGGGCATCGCAACAAAGGACGCAGGCTGAGAATACGATAATTGCTCGTGCTGAGAGAGCGCTCTATGATTTTGACGACAGTGTCAGGAAAATCAAACTCTATGGGGATGTTTTAGTGTCGAAGGCAGAAGAATTGCTGGTGGCATCCGAGACAGCCTACAAGGCTGGTATGATAGACTTTTTGAGTTTGATAAACGCTCAACAAAGACTGCTTGAGTATCAGTTACTATACGAAAGAGCCGTGACGGATAACCAGCAGAAGCTGGCTGAACTGGAGATGCTCGTTGGGACAGAACTGCCAACGCGCAATGAAGGGGCTGCCGCGGAATAGGCTGGCTGTTCAGAGAAATCTTGTGCAACGGGGGCGAGAGACCTCGGCAAATGGTGGTAATTGTTGATAATGAGCCAAGAAAGGCTGTATCTGGATCGAACATAAATCCTATGGGAATAGTATAGTTAGTCAAGATGTGGGCCGCTGATATGAAGAAAACGCCTATGAAATCGATGTTGTGTGGTATGAGGTTTAAGATCGCTGTTTTGGCGGTCATAGCTTTCCTTGTGGGGTATTTTTTCAGGTCATTGTCACAGCAGCCTGCGACTGGTGTAGAGCAGGGACTTTCAAGCCATCCAGCCTCCTCGCAAGAACAGGCGTGGTGGACCTGTTCGATGCACCCGCAGATTCGCCAGCCGAAGCCCGGCAAGTGCCCGATTTGCTTTATGGATTTAGTGCGCGCATCTTCCAGCGGTGGTGATATTGGCGAGAGGCAGATTTTATTCTCCGAAGAGGCTATCAAGCTGATGGAGATTGAGACGACGGCGGCGGAGCGGAAGTTTGTCACAGCCGAGGTGCGGATGGTCGGCAAAATCGATTGCGATGAGACACGTGTAAAACATATCACTGCCTGGGTACCCGGTAGAATTGATCGGCTTTATGTGGATTTCACCGGCACGCGGGTTAACAAAGGCGACCACATGGTTTACCTTTACAGCCCCGAGCTTTTGAGTGCTCAAGCAGAGCTTTTGCAGGCGGTCAAGGCGGTTGAGAATCTCAAGGCAGGAAGTTCAGAGCTTATAGGGCGCTCGATATTGGCTACATTGGAAGCTGCCAGAGAAAAGTTGAGACTGCTCGGGTTGACTACTGACCAGATTGAACAAATCGAAAAGACGGGAAAACCAGTCGATCATCTCACGATATATGCACCTATTGGCGGTGTGGTGATAGAGAAGCATCGCACTGAGGGGACATACGTCAATACCGGCACTGAGATATACATGATTGCGGACCTTACACATCTGTGGGTGAAGCTGGACGCGTATGAGTCGGATATGATGTGGATAAGATATGGGCAGGAGGTTGAATTTACTACGGAGGCGTATCCCGGAGAGGTTTTCAAGGGTAGACTGAGCTTCATAGACCCTGTGCTCAATGCGAAGACCAGGACGGTTAAGTTGCGAGTCAATGTTGAGAACCGTGACGGAAAGCTCAAACCGGAGATGTTTGTCAGAGCGGTGGTGCGGTCAAAAATTGCTCAGGGTGGTTTGGTTATGGATCCTGAGATGGCGGGAAAGTGGATTTGCCCGATGCATCCGGCTGTTGTCAAGACAGAATCGAGTACCTGTGATATTTGCGGCATGGACTTGGTGACCACCGAGTCACTCGGCTACGTTGAGGCCAATGCCTCCAAGGAAGCACCTTTGGTAATACCCGCTTCGGCTCCTTTGGTTACGGGAACCCGCGCCGTTGTCTATGTTCAGCTCCCGGATTCAGAAAAGCCGACTTATGAAGGTCGAGAGGTTGTGCTTGGTCCGCGAGCGGGGGACTACTACATAGTAAAATCCGGCTTGGCTGAGGGCGAAACCGTGGTGACTAACGGTGGCTTCAAAATTGATTCTGCTATGCAGATCCAAGCAAAGCCGAGCATGATGAATCCGGAAGGCGGTGCCGTACCTGGCCATCATCACCGTGGCGATGTCAAACCAGAACCATCGACAGATGAGGCTGTTGAGCAAACGATCTGCCCCGTAATGGGCGGAGCGATCGACAAAAACGTCTTTACCGTATACGAGGGCAAAAAGGTATATTTCTGTTGCCCCGGCTGCAAGCCGGAGTTTGAGAAGAATCCGGAGAAGTATCTGGCTGAGCTGCCGCAATTCAAGAAGTAAACGTCAAGGACCCATTTGAAAGGAGAACAGAATGAACAGCAAAGTGAAACAGTCTAAGCTAGTCATCCTACTGGCAAGTTTAGCGCTTGTCGGACTGATTGTGGCGAATGGCTGTAAGAAGTCAGAGCCTACCGAGTCACCTGAGGGCGGAGCAGGGCAGGTTGCTGCTGCCGCAATCGAGCAGACGACTTGTCCAGTGATGGATGGAGCCATCAACAAGGATATTTTCACCGAGTATAATGGGAAGAAGGTTTATTTCTGCTGTCCCGGCTGCAAGGAACAATTCGAGCAGAATCCTCAACAGTACGTTGCCAAACTGCCCCAGTTCAAGTAATAACGGATAAGCAACGAATTGACCGATTAAGGAGAACGCAATGAGGGTTCTTAAGCATTGCGTTTTCGGGGTGGGGATGCTGTTTCTTGTTGTCGGATGTAAAGAGAAGACACACGCGAATAGCGAAGAAGGTATGGCTAAAGTTCTTAAAATCACATGGCAGCGTCTCGTGGATGCAAAAGGCCGGACCTGTGACCGGTGTGGATCAACCGCAGAGGAACTTCAAACAGCATTCCGGAGTCTCAAGAAATCCCTTGCTTCATTAGGGATAAAGCTCACCCTGGAAAAGAGAAGGCTTGATGCTATCACATGTGCCAAGGATATTTCGCAGTCTAATCGCATCTGGATCGGCGAGCGACCGCTGGAAGAGTGGATTGGCGCAGAAGTTGGCAAAAGTCCTTGTGGATTCTGCTGCGCAGACCTTGGGGGTCAAGTGGAGTGCAGAACAGTCGAAGTGCAAGGACAGGTGTATGAAACAATCCCTGCGGACCTAATTGTTAGGGCCGGGCTTCTTGCAGCAGCAAGTTTGTATGAGGAAGCACCAGCCAAGCGATGCTGTCCCAGCGACTCTTCGGTGACAAAAGACGTGTCTCCTTGCTGCGCTTCTGACGGATCTGAGGGCAGTGACAGCAAGTGATCATAGGACAGGCATCTGACAAGACACCGCTGCAAGGTGGAAGAAAAGTGTTGGTGTCTGTTTGACTGAGAGTAATTGGATGCACGATTCGAACCCAGAGAAAGCATCGTTTATTGGCAGACTTATAGGCTTCTGCCTTGAGAATAAGCTGGTCGTTGCGCTGTTCGTGGTGTTTGTTGTCGGATGGGGCATTATGGTCGCTCCGTTTGACTGGGACCTTTGGGGCCTGCCTCGCGACCCCGTTGCTGTGGATGCCATACCGGACATCGGGGAAAACCAGCAGATAGTCTTTACCGAATGGATGGGGCGTTCTCCGCAGGACGTTGAGGATCAGATAACCTATCCATTGACCGTATCGCTGCTTGGAATTCCTGGGGTAAAAACGGTCCGCAGCTACTCATTTTTCGGCTTCTCAAGCATCTACATAATATTTCAGGAAGATATAGATTTTTACTGGTCCCGAAGCAGAGTACTCGAAAAACTCAACAGCCTGCCATCTGGTACATTGCCATCCGGTGTTCAGCCAGCGTTAGGACCTGATGCCACCGCGCTGGGTCAAATCTTCTGGTACACACTTGAAGGTCGCGATGAAGACGGCAATCCTACAGGTGGATGGGATTTAGATGAGCTACGGACTACGCAGGACTGGTACGTACGCTTTGCCCTGATGTCCGCCGAAGGAGTCAGTGAAGTAGCTTCTGTAGGAGGATTTGTCAAGGAGTATCAGATAGACGTGGACCCAGATGCGATGCGCGCCCACAAGGTCGGTCTGGGTGATATATTTGAGGCTGTGAAAGCGTCTAATGTGGACGTTGGTGCGCGAACGATTGAGGTTAGTAACGTCGAGTACGTCATCCGAGGCCTGGGCTTTATCAAGGAACTATCAGACATAGAAAGGACGGTCGTAAAGGTCAATGAGAATGTCCCCATCTACGTAAAGGACATAGGGAACGTTTCATATGGGCCTGCGCTGCGGCGGGGGGCGCTGGATAAGGGTGGGGCTGAGGCTGTCGGTGGCGTCGTAGTTGTCCGCTACGGGTACAATCCCCTTGATGCCATTAAGAATGTCAAAAAGAAAATAGAAGAGATTTCACCCGGGCTTCCCAAGAAGACTCTGCCCGATGGCACGCTTTCGCAGGTGGCAATCGTGCCCTTCTACGATCGTACGGGGCTTATCTATGAAACGCTTGGGACATTGAATACTGCTCTTACTGAAGAAGTACTGGTTACCATCATCGTTGTTATCGTTTTGGTCTTGCATCTTAGAAGCTCGGTACTGATCAGCGCTTTGCTGCCTTTGGCTATACTGATGTGTTTTATCGCGATGAAGACTTTCCGGATAGACGCGAATATTGTGGCGCTATCGGGCATTGCGATTGCCATTGGCACGATGGTGGATATGGGCATAGTTGTTTGTGAGAACATTCTAAAGCATCTCGGTGAAGCAGGGCCGGATGATGATAAGCTGGAGGTTATTTACCGTGCGGCAACTGAGGTCGGCAGCGCGGTTCTGACAGCCGTTTCGACAACGGTGGTTAGCTTTTTGCCGGTCTTTACAATGACGGGGCCTGAAGGAAAGCTCTTCAAGCCCTTGGCATTCACCAAGACATTTGCCCTGATCGCTTCAATAATAGTCGCTCTAACCATAATTCCACCGGCGGCTCACATCCTTCTTACTCGAAAAGTCACTCTCAAAAAGGCAAAGCGATATGTGTTAGGGGTGATACTGATTGTCGCCGCTATCATAGCGGCTCTTTGGCTTAGCTGGTGGATTGGTGTTCTTATCGGCGCAGTTGGTCTTTATCATCTTTTAAGAGATCGTGTGCCTGAGAGAATGAGCAGTTCCCTGCCCCTGATCGCTAACGCGGTGGTAATTATTGTGGTTGGCTTGATACTCACTAACCACTGGCTACCATTGGGGCCAGCCAAGGGGCTGATTCGAAATCTTATATTTGTGGCCCTGCTCATTGGCGGACTGCTGTTGTTCTTCAAGATTTTTCAGAGGTTCTACACGCGAATTTTGGGATGGTGCTTGACTCACAAAAAGGCATTTCTATGTATACCCGCAATCCTTTTGATTTTGGCCGGTATGATCTGGCTTGGTTTTGAAAAGGTCTTTTTCTTTGTGCCCCAACCGCTCAGAACCAATGGCTTATGGACAGCGGCGACTCAGACCTTTCCAGGCCTTGGCAAAGAATTTATGCCGGATTTGGATGAGGGTTCATTTCTGTATATGCCCACGACTATGCCTCATGCTTCCATAGGAGAGTGTCTGGATGTATTACAAAAGCAGGATATGGCTTTTCAGTCCATTCCCGAAATTGAATCTGTAGTTGGAAAGATTGGCCGGGTCGAATCTCCTCTGGACCCTGCACCAATATCGATGGTCGAGACAGTCATCAATTACAAGCCGGAGTATATTGCCGACAAAGACGGACATCGTATTCGCTTCCGCTACGACAATAAGAGAAGGGACTTTGTTCGTGATGATGAGGGCCAGCTCATACCCGACCGGCACGGCCGACCGTTCAGACAATGGCGAGACCATATTGGAAGCCCTGATGATATTTGGGACGAGATCGTAAGGGCTGGACAAATTCCTGGTACAACTTCTGCGCCGAAGCTGCAGCCTATTGCAGCTCGAATAGTAATGTTGCAAAGCGGTATGCGTGCGCCAATGGGGGTCAAGGTCAAGGGACAAGACTTGGATACAATCGAGCGTGTGGGCTTACAAATCGAGCGCTTTCTGAAAGAAGTGCATAGCGTCGACCCCACAACGGTGATAGCAGATCGTATTGTCGGCAAACCTTATCTGGAGATCGATATAGACCGGGATGCAATAGCGCGGTACGGCGTGAGCATTCGCCGGGTCCAGGACGTTATTGAGGTAGCGATAGGCGGCAGGCATATTACTACAACCGTTGAGGGGCGCGAGCGATACCCGGTCAGGGTCAGGTACATGCGAGAACTGCGTGATCGGATTGAAACGCTGGGCAAGATTTTGGTTCCGGCGCCCAATGGGTCCCAGATACCGCTTATCCAGCTGGCCTCGATTCGCTATGTGCGTGGCCCTCAAGCCATAAAGAGTGAAGACACATCCCTTGTGGGATACGTAGTATTTGATAAAAGACCGGGCCACGCGGAAGTAGATGTTGTAGAAGCTTGCCAGCGCTATCTGGATGAGAAGATTGCAAGTCGCGAATTCGTAATACCTGCGGGGGTGAGTTACAGCTTTGCCGGCAGCTACGAGAACCAAATACACGCTCAGCAGACGCTCATGATAGTTGTACCATTGGCGCTTTTCATCATATTTATAATTCTATATTTCCAGTTTAAGTCCACCGTGACGAGCCTGCTGGTGTTTTCAGGAATAATTGTTGCGTGGTCGGGCGGATTCTTGCTGATATGGCTTTACGCACAGGATTGGTTCCTTGACTTCAGTGTCTTCGGAGTCAATATGCGCGAGCTTTTTCAGGTACATACTATCAATCTGAGCGTTGCCATCTGGGTGGGGTTCCTTGCCTTGTTCGGGATAGCTTCAGATGACGGCGTTGTGATGTGTACTTACCTGGAGCAATCATTCCGTGACAGGCGGATCAAAAGTGTCGACGAGGTGCGAGAGGTTGTGATCGGTGCCGGCATGCGTAGGATCCGGCCTTGCCTTATGACGACGGCCACGACTATATTGGCGCTGATTCCCGTGCTCACATCAACTGGACGCGGGTCGGATATTATGGTGCCGATGGCGATACCTTCATTTGGAGGTATGACAATCGAGATTCTCACAATGCTCGTTGTCCCTGTTCTATATTGCTCGATAAAGGAGAGTGGAATACGCAGGATAGCCGCAGTCTAGTAAGTTCGGCGATTTTTCTTGGATATGCCACTAAGTGAGGGGATACGCTGCAGAGAAACCCAAAGGATCTCTCAACTCAAAGACTTTTGTCTTAAAATGTTTGTCGCTCGTGCAAGTAAAAGCTCCCCAAAAAGCCTGTGATAGCTGGACTTTCACGTCGGGTTTGGTATAGTGGTGTAGTTGATTTTCGGCGGCATAGCTGAGACAGGCCAAAATTGAAACATGGGTTTAGGAGAAGTCTCATGTGTAGGAAACGAGATTTTCAAATTGTGTTGGTTGTGGCGTCAATATTATGCCTGGCATGGGGTATTGTTGCTGAAGCGGAGATACCCGGAGCTGTCGCTTTTTGGAGCTTTGAAGGCGACACCACTGACTCGGGCAGTGGCGGCAACAATGGAATTCTAAAGGGCACCGCGGCCCTTGTGACCGATCCGCAGCGCGGCAAATGCCTGGAGTTAGATGGCGATGGGTACGTAGACATCTTATCAGGTGTCACAGAATTAGGCGATGCGGATTTTACGATTGCTGCCTGGATCAAAACGGCCGAGCTTGGGGTGCCCATCTTGTCCAAATCCAACGGCAACACTGAATGGGAGAAAGCGGAGAAGGAGATATACGTTGCTGATTCCGAATCATCAGAGGGAGGAGGTGATGGGACGGTTGAACTGGTGGGCCATTCGGCTGACTGGATCCGGGGCAGTGTAAGAGTTGATGATGGTGAATGGCATCATATCACCATAACATGGGACATAGACGAAGGGGAGGGCCTCGTATATGTCGATGGAGTTGAGGGGATAGATGATACAGGCTTTGCCGGGCTGGCAGATAATGCTGATGACACTGTGAGGATCGGGTTTTCAGAAAGCGCTCACAGTAGTGTCAATTTTGTGGGCAGGATCGACGATGTAGCCATATTTGATGTGGCGCTTTCACCTGAGCAAGTAGCTGAGTTAATGGGCGCCGGGGCGAAAGTGATGAAACCCAGCCCCGAGAGGAAGGACATGCCCATCACCCTTGACACGGACCCGCACCTTGTCGGCTGGTGGAAGTTCGATGACACTTCTGGTAAAACCGCTGCGGATTCTTCCAAGTACGACCGCAAGGGCGCGCTTGAAGGCGGCTTGTCATTTGACAAGAATTCCGTTTCAGGCAAGACAGGCAAAGCACTTAACTTCGATGGCCGTGGCGATTCCATCGAGATAACCAAATATAAAGGCGTTACCGGCACGCGACCTCGAACCGTAGCGGCTTGGATAAAGACGACGACCTCCAGAGGGCAAATTATGTCCTGGGGCTCGGATGACTATGGCAAAATGTGGAATTTCGGTTTCATCAGGGGACGTGTAGGCGTGACGCCCAATGGTGGGTACCTCTATATTAACGATGCGACCGATGACGATGAGTGGCATCATGTGGCAGCGGTGGTGGTGGAGGCAGAGCTGCCGAATCTGCACGACGATGTCAAGCTTTATAAGGACGGTACCCCCGCGGAAATCCATGATATCGGCCTTTTGGACCTCTGGCCGATAGATACCGGTAGCGATATGGATGTCACGATAGGCAGGCAATTCAAAGGTCTTATTGATGATGTTCGCATCTATGACCGCCCTCTGGTAGAGGACGAAATAGAGGCTCTATTTAGGTTGCGGAGTGATCGCCCATTACCCAAATCCCGACGGTAACGCCGGAGGTGAGAACCGAGGCCGGGACGTTCTCTCCGAACTGACAGACTTTTGATTCCACGCTCTGTTACTTGAAAAGGTCTGCAAAGGGCTTAGAATAGATTGAAGGAGAGATTTGGCATTACGCGACATGGTATTGCTGTAGCAGAGAACATAGTGAACATACAGTCGGTAACTACGTGTGTAAGCCAGTGCAGATAGTAACATGCCGGGCCTTGGCGAAGGCCTGAACGATTGCGAAAGGAGATGAAAAATGGACGATATTCGAGTGAGCCGGCGGCGGTTTATGCGCGATAGCGCGGTAGTTGCAGCCGGTGTGGCTGTCGGGCTCGGCGCTGCGGCTGGCCACAGCACTAAGGCCGCCAGTAGTAAGGTAGTCGACACGTCAAAGATTCTCAATTATAACCCGAACATGGAGTATCGCCGGCAGGGTAAGACCAATCTGATGGTCTCGGCAGTCTGCCTGGGCGGGCACTCGGGCAGCGACGACAGAGAACGCCACGAAATCGTCAGCCGGTGCATTGACGCAGGCATCAACTACATCGACGCCTGTACGAAGGGCGAAGTAATAAGAGATGCCAAGGCTCTGAGAGGGCGCCGCGACAAGATGTACCTGGCGTTGTCACACTGTGGGCGAGAGACACGGAATCCGGATTACCGGACGGCAAAGAAGCTGCTGGGAAGTCTGGATGAAGTGTTGAGAGACTCGAAAGAGGATTACACCGATTTGTGGCGTATCACCTGCTACGAGCCTGGCGGCAGACACACGTTCGATACGGCGTGCGAGATGGTTGAGGCGCTTGAGAAAGCGAAAAAACAGGGCAAAGCTCGGTTCATTGGATTCTCCACACACGACCGGCGCTGGATAAAGTTCATGATTGAGTACTTTGGTCAAATTGACTGTATCTGCTTTCCTTTCACTACTATGAGTAAGAGGGCTCAAACAGACAGTGTTTTCCCGGCTCTGAAGAAGTGTGACGTGGGAGCTTTCGGGATTAAACCTTTTGCGGCTGCCTCACTTTTTACAGGCAACCGAGAACAAGACAATAAGCGTGCTCGTCTGGCCATCCGGTACATCCTACATTCCAACACGGTAATACCTATTCCCGGTATGAACAGGGTCAGTGAGGTTGATAACGTGGTTCAGGCCGTGAGGGAACGCCGCCAGCTGGACCTGAAAGAAAGGGCCGAGCTGGAAAACGCCGCCAATGAAACGTGGGCTAAATTACCATCGCACTATCAATGGCTCAAACAGTGGGAATACGTATAATCGGTACCGTCCGGCTAATTGAACATCTGTGATAAGAAAGAAGCGGCAGTACTTACCTCGTCGCTTGGAGTAATAACAAGAGTTTTGCAAAAGTTCGCTAATAAGCAGGGATGCAACGCATGAGATATTGTCTCTTGATACTCATTCCGGCGGTCATAACTTTTGCAGTAGCGGGCTGTGAGCAAACAGAGGCTGAACAGGAACCGAAAGCGAGCTTGGAGCTTGTGGCAAGTGAGGGAGCCACAGCCAATGATGAGCCGCTGCTGCTTGAAGATGAACCTCAATTGCTGCTTGACGACGACCCAGACGCCGAGTTCTCAGCCGGACCGGGGGCGGACAACAGTCGCTGTTTCGTTTGTCACATTAACTATATGCAAGAGGATATTGCGGTTATCCACGCACGGGCCGACATAGGCTGTAAGGACTGCCATGGCGAAAGTGACGAACACATTGCGGACGAATCCTGGGCCTCGGGTGGGAACGGCACGGCACCCGATATTATGTATCCTCGACCAAAGATTAATCCCGCCTGTATGGGTTGTCACCCTAAGGATAAGATTGACGCCGTGCAGCATGAGCCTCTCTTCGCTGACAGCGGGCAGCAGAAATATTGTACGGATTGCCACGGCAGTCACCGCCTGACTCGTCGCAAATGCAAATGGAAGTAGGCTCGCCTGTTCTGTCCTGCTTTCGCTGTATGTGTGGGTAAGCCGAGCGCGGCTACTACCGTTACGGCGTCCTTCTTTCCAGACGCTGCGGTTTGCGTACCTTGTATACAAGTACGAAAGGTGAATTCATGACCAGGATGCTTCGAGGTGTCTATGTCGTTCTTTGCACGCCGTTTAGCCGGGACGATAATGTAGGTGAGACAGTATTGAGAAGACATATTAGATACCTTGTTGATGAAGGGAACGTTCACGGCATTATTCCAAATGGCAGTACCGGTGAATTTGCCGCCCTTTCCGAAGCGGAACGCAAAGCGATAGCCGAAATTGTTATTGACGAGGTCGCCGGCAAAGTGCCGGTCGTGGTCGGTACGGCGTCAGTTTCCACCAAAGACACCGTCATATACACTCAGCATGCTCAAGAAGTCGGCGCAGACGGAGTCATGATCGTCGCACCATACTATTGTCATCCGAACGACGAAGAAATCTTTTGCCATTATCAAACAATAGCAGAAAACAGCGACATTGAGGTTGTGGTATATAACAATCCGGGCACATCGGGAGTAGACATGCAGCCGGAACTGATCGCCCGCCTGGCTGATCTTGAAAGAATCTCATACATCAAGGAGAGTTCCGGCGATATGGCCCGTGTGGCTGAGATACAAAGGCTCTGCGGTGATAAGATGAGAGTGTTCTGTGGCTGCGACAATCTGTCATTGGAAATGTTTATGATGGGGGCGGTAGGCTGGATAGTACCTGCAGGAAATATGATTCCTCAGTTGTGTGTTGAACTCTACGAGCTTGCCGCAGTCAAACATGATTTCGAAAGAGCCAGAGAATTGTATTTCAAATTGCTCCCGCTGTTTACCATGTTGGAAAGGACTGGACAGTACGTCCAATTAACCAAAGCTGGCCTGGAGATTCTCGGCAGACCTTACGGCATTCCGAGAAGACCCTTATTACCACCTACGGAGGAAGATAAAGAGCAGCTTAAGCAAATATTGGCTGCGCTTCCGATGTGAAGTCTTTCTGGCTCGGTTGACAACAGCGATTTTGGTTTTGTGCCAAAGCCCCTTTCAATCTGTCCTGAAAATTACAACTGGATATTTTCCCAGTCATCCTCAAGCAGGTCGAAGAAACATAGTGTTGATTGTTTGGGTTGGTATTTGCCCATAAGAATCTGACACCCCTTTGCCGCCATCAAACTTGCCGCTACCGCAGCGGTAAAAGGTGGTGTGCCGAGTTCCTTTTCCAGTCCTTCATGCTGGCCCTGATAGTGCTTCTCCAGTATTCCACTACCGGGCCATACGACGCCGACCTCGCCATACCACCCGGCTATGGCACCGTGGACCAAGGGGCGATTTGATGCCGAGCATTTCTGCGCAAGAACCAGCCTGTCGTCAATATTATCTAGGCAGTCAAACACCAGATTAGCCGTGCTCCAGACTTCATCCGGCAGCTCATCAAAACGGCACAGAAAGCCGGTAAACTCAACCGCCTTATTGATATTCTTCAGTCGCTCCTTCGCGTTGTAGACCTTTTCTTTCTCCAGGTTAGTCTCATTTGACAACAACTGCCTGTTCAGGTTGGTTTCGTCGAAAGCGTCAGGGTCCGCTGCAGTAATCTTGCCAACACCTGCGCGTCCAAGCTGCTCGACTAATTGTCCGCCCAGACCACCTAAGCCAATCAAAACCACAGTGCTTTCAAGAAGCTTCAACTGCCCGGCATACGAGAAAACGCCGAGATTGCGCAGATAGCGCCGGGGAACAACACCCTTTCGAATAGCAAACCATTCGATTTTCCTCAGGCTGATACCGGTTTCAGCGGAGATTTTTTCCACCTGGTGCATGGCAATCTCTGAAGCCTTGCCCTCTGCGAAATATGGCTCTATGAGTCTTGCTTCCTCTGGACTAATCATACTTGCACCAGATTTGATAGAAATCATCCTCCGCCTATGGCCGGGGGAAATATATAGACCGAGTCACCATCAGACAGGACTTCGTCCAGGTCTTCCTGCTTGCCATTTACCGTAATAATCCGAACGAGATTAAGCGGTAATCCAAGAATCTCAGCCAACCCACGAACAGTGGTGCCCTCTTCAACTTCCATCTTGCCGTCGGGATGCTTTTTCAGATAGTCTGTAAACATGCTCGTTAATATCATAGCACAGTGATGAAGTCAATTCTTTACAGTTGAATATGTACAACAAGGACCACAACCTTTCAGCTCCGCCAGCGAACGTCTCGAGCCTACACTGCCCCAATGCAGTTCCGGAAGGCCTCCTTTGTCTACAGTGATCCTAACATCGTGATTCTACTGCCCCGGATGTCTTGAGTTCAGCACGAGACCATGTACCCGCAGAAGAATCTGCTCAGCAAAAAACATCTTCTTGAATTCATTAGATATGGCTTGATTTGACGTTAGTGCCTCCGAGCTGACTTAGGAAAAGTTGATTCACAAAGGCTCAGGACATAACTTAGCTCACAGCGAGCACCAATGTGGCAGGTGGTCACGTTCTAAGGCGCACTTTTCATCGGCTTAGGACCGGAGGGCAAGTTGTTCCTTAAGTATCTTGTAAGCAGTTCGTAGAGGTGACGCTTGGTATTTTCGCCCTCTTTTATCGAGTGGGTGCGGTTCGGATATGACATCATTGAGAAATTCTTGTTGTGCTTGATCAACTCGTTGATGAGGGCCTCACAACTCTGATAGTGACAATTGTCGTCGCCGGTGCCGTGGACGATGAGAAGATTTCCCTTCAATTGATGTGCGAATGTTATGGGCGAACCATTCTTGTAGCCCTCTTCATTGTCATCGGGTAGCCCCATGTACCGCTCCTGGTAAATCGTATCATAAAATCGCTGGTTGCTTATGAATGCTATCGCCATAGCGGTATGATACAGGTCGGGATATCTGAAGATGGCGTTAAGGCTCATAGAGCCACCGCCGCTCCAGCCCCATATTCCGATTCTGTTGGGGTCGACATAGGGCCGGTTTCTGATTATAGCTCGTGCCGCGGCAGCCTGGTCCGCGGAGGCAAGAATGCCAATTTGGCGGTAGATGCACTTTCGCCACGCGCGACCACGTGGTGCAGGAGTGCCACGGTTGTCTACGCTCATTACAAGATAATCCTGCTGAGCAAGCATGAGATGCCACTGGTATTTTTCCCCTCCCCATTTGTCCAGAACGGTTTGGCCCGCTGGCTCTCCATAGACATAGAAAAGAAGAGGATATTGCTTTTTCGGATCAAAGTCAGGCGGTTTTATGCACCAGCCATCAAGCAGTACACCGTCGCCGATATCGATGCGAAATAATTCTGTCGAACACTTCTTAAGCTCGGCCAGCTTGGCCCGCAGCTCGGAGTTATCCGCCAGTACCCTTACGGTCTCGTGCTCAGGCAGGTGGATTAGTTCAATAACAGGCGGCGTACCGAAGGATGAGTAGGTGTGAAATGCGCATTTTGAATCTGGCGATATCTGGTACGAGTGCGTGCCCTTCTGATTGGCTGGGGTCACTCGCTCGACCTTACCGCTACCGTCAAGAGGTGCCCTGTAGAGATAGCGCTGAGTCGGATTATCCGGTGAAGCGATGTAATACACCCATCCACCGTCTTCATCCACACTCTCAACACTTATCACGTCAAATTGTCCCGGCGTCAGAAGGGTCACTCTTCTTCCAGAGCGCGATACCAAGTACAGGTGTCGCCAGCCGTCACGCTCGCTCAGCCACGTGAAACTCCGCCCGTTGTTCAGCCACTCCGGGTCATCGCCAACGTCAACCCATGTTTCGTCGAGCTCAGTCAGAATCTTGCGGATACGCCCGGTGCGAACGTTACAGAGAATGACCTCATTGGTGTTCTGTAGGCGATTTAGGTGCTGCAAGACGACCGTTCTTGAACTCGCCACCCAGTCCATCTTCGGGATGTAGTGGTTCCGCGGGTCGTCCGAAACCTCAAGCCACTGCGTTTCGCCTCCCTTGGCGCTAATTACGCCGATTCTACAGGCAGAATTCGTCTGGCCGACCTTCGGGTACTGAAACGTGGTGATCTTTGGGTAAAGAGAATCTGCATAGTTTATCAGATAGAAGTCACGCACTCGGTCCGTATCGAACTGCCAGTAGGCGATTGATCTGCCGTTAGGACTCCAGCGAAAACCGTCCCGTAGATCGAATTCCTCCTCATAAGCCCAGTCAGACGTCCCATTGATAATGGTTTCGGAACCATCCTTCGTCAATTGTCTGATTCGTAGGTTCTTTAGGATCTGGACGTACACATTCCTTTCTTGCACATAAGCGACACGGCTGCCGTCCGGTGAGAACTTTGCGAACATCAGTGTTGAAGGCTCGGCATCGCCGCCGAGCTTTTGTAGTTTCCAATTTGTCAGATCAAGTACCCAGTAATCCCCCCGCGTGTTTTTCCGCCATACGCGCTTCGTATTTGTGAAAATCAGCAGCTTTTTCCCATCCGTCGACCACGAGTAGTCATCAATCTGTAGCGGTTTTGACTCGCCTTTCGGTATCAGTCGTGTGGAGGTGACAACTATCTCGCGGCTACCTGTCTCGGGATCGTACCAGACAATATCCTTGTTCTCTGCCTGGGCTTCTGAGTCTTCCAGAATTGTATATCCCGATCCATCTTCCAACCAGTGGACCGGGCCAAATTTCTCAGTGTCAAACTCCTCAGAACTGAATATCCTCTCCAAGGTAAGAAGCGAGGAGTCCGCTGCCTCTTCTGCCTGAATAGGTCTGGCAAAGGTCACAAGCAGAAGTGGTACTACACAAGATCTAATCAGACAAGTCTTAGTTACTGCTCTGGCAATGAAGTAAACCATCTCTCTTCCCTCAGGTATTTGTTCTCTTGCTTTTTGCAGCTCTTAGCTAATAGACTGCCCGCTTCTAAACCTTTCTGTCCATTTTAGAGGATTTCGTAGTAATCCTAACTGTCCCATCAGGCTCAATAGTGACGTAGTCGCCTCGTTCGATGGAGAAAAAGTCTTTGTCGGCCAGAACCACAATCGGGACGGCTTGATGGTACAATTCATCCGCAACGATACTCCCCAGTGCCAGAATGGGATCCACCTTGAGGTTTATTATGGCTGCCGGAGCAGCACCTGTTCTTATACTCTCCAGCAAAGTGGCACTGGAGGTGCTGGAACCTTTACCCCGTGGAAATACAAATACCCGGCCGGCAGCAATGACTCCTGACAGCTCATGACGTCGGTCGATAATCTCTCCGGTACGGGGACATAAACCGCCCCACAAACTCAATGCTTCGCTAGACACTAAAGCTTCGCCTTTGGCAGAGCCGGGCACTAAGGCCCTTCCTGTCAGGATTCTTTCCACAACGTCTCCTTTCGTAACACACATCCTTCTACGGCAGATCTGACGCACTCGCCAATGCTTCCAAAAGCTACCTGCACGTCAAGTTCTCCAGGTGCGTAGTAAGCACACTTTCCCGAATTGGTCATAATTACCTTTGTTTCGGTGGAGACCATGGGTGTATGAAACAAACATGTATCAAGGGTAATTTCGACCCCGAAGTCAACTAACAGCTTGAGAAATCTGCTCCTTTGAATAAGTGCGTAAGATGTCTGGCCGGAAATAACAACAAACCTGACATCCGGGTGAAGTGTATTGCCTCTGTCAACCTCGGTTTGTATAAGCTCAGCCAGTTCGCGAAATTCATCGAAAGAAAAATGCGGACAGCCTAACACGACCAGGTCAAGCTTGGCACCATCCTGGGCCGTCGATAATTCGGACTTTGCCTTGACCAGATCAGAAAGATGGATGTCGATAACCTGCTCCGGCTCATCACCTTGGAACGCTTCCTGCAAAGTGGGTGCCTCCGGTGTTACCCCAATAGCGTGAAAGAGGGCCACCGCGCCGGAAGAGGCAGCAGCCGCACACAAGGCCTTCAACTGGTCACTGGATGCCTCAGAGCAAAGACCATCAATTACCGGGATTCTATCCTCAGCGAGAGAGCCCAAAAGATGGCCGAAGACTGGATAGAAAGCATTGCTCTGGATGATGGCAGGGTCGATGTCTACCAGCCGTAAAAGAATCTGCCCTTTGCGGTTTTCTTTCAGGTGCAGACCGCACTTGGGCACCCTGCCTGTTATGGCGGCGCAAATGTCTATGTAATCTCCGTACCTGTTAGTTCTGGCCCCAAGAACCGAATTGGCGTAGCAGATGGCGTTGGACTCGCCCCAGGCAATTTGCTGGCCGAATCGCGGCGTCAAGTAACTCTGATAAGGTGCACAGGTCCATGTAGGGATACAGCCCATATCTGTGTAGGCTTTGGCTTGCCTGATGGCCTTGGCCGCAAAATCCTCATCTATCCCAAAACTTTTCCAGTTCTGGAGGTCAAGTGGCCCCATGTTCAAGGTGGTGGGAATTGATACTTTCGCTCCTTTTGCTGCCAGGGTCTCGGCAAATTCCAGACCGGCTTCGCTCAGCAAACCACAACCATCAATATGAGCCTGGCTGACATCCATCATCTCTCCAGCACCAACAACCTCCGCCATTCTCACCAATATACGCACGGCAATCTGGGTAGCTTTACCGCATTTGCCCTCCAGCATCTGCTCATCGAGTTTGCTCAGTTTTACAGCCATTAGTCCTGGCGAATCGCTAATTGACACAAGTATAGCTAATCTGTCGCCATTCTATTTGCCGGTCTGGGCGACGGCGTTACGCTCTGTATCTGTTTATTAGAGCGGGTACGACGTAGCTGAACTTGACCCACTGCGGCTGAGCATAGATGACGCTGGAATCCTATTTGCAATTCAGCTACGCGGTCAACGATTATAACTCATATCCAATTCGCCTACAACACAGCAAGACTCATAAGGCTCAAAGGCAATTCTTGATTTGACAGTTCAGCCAAGATTCTGCCACCGAAAGATTACGCCAGGACCGTCTCTAAAGCACCATGTGGCGTTACGCACAATGTCTTAGCGTTTGAGTTGCTGAGTTATCTCTGAATCAATTTTACGCACAAACTCAGAACCATTATCACAGTGAATCCATTCAGCTTCAGCTTGAAGAGCGAGCAAATTGCCCCAAGAGTCTTGTCGCGGCACTTTTGGATTTTATGGCTGCACTTTTCGCAAGGCATTCGTGGGTGGATTCACCAAGCACAACCGGTACTCTGAAACGTGTATGTTTTTCCCAGTCATCCCATGGGCAAATCATGCGACTGGAAATGCTCACGATGTTCGGGCCGCTCAGGCTCTCCACATGCCGCATACGGAATATCCCTATCGCATGACAAAGGAGCCGTAGCGAGCGCTGAGCATTGTTTTGATGGCCGTGATTAAGAAGATGTGGTCTACCCAAATGATCGGTGATGTATGCCCTTTGTGAAAAACGGGAACTTGCTCTTAGGATTTTGTCCGTACCAAATGATTTAACCAACATGTTTTTTGTGCTTGTGCCGCTGCCGGTCTTCGCCTGGATGCCATCCGGACTATCTGCCCATTTCGATCCTGCTTGGCGAGCATTTGTAGAGCGGACCCGCCCCGAGTTCCCCACTTACGTAGCCTGCATCAATTAGAGTGAGGTCATTCAGGCACGTGCAAAATCGACAGAAAATTGCTGAGGGTGTTGTATAGCCATTACCGATCTGCTATCTTTTCCATAGACTGGTTCATCTGTGCTGGTGGTATAAGGCGAAATGGAAAATGTCCTCTGAAAGACACACAAATCCTGCTTCATCACGTGCAGGCCGGTTTGCAACCACGCACTGGAGCGTTGTGCGAGCAGCACGCTGTTCCGAATCACCTCGGTACCAGCAGGCTTTGGAGACACTGTGCAAGACATACTGGTTTCCGCTTTACGCCTACATGCGACGGCAGGGATACAAAACTCACGAGGCCGAGGATTACGCCCAGGCATTTTTTGCCCGCCTGCTGGAGAAGCAGGGCCTGCGCTTAGCGGATCCGAAACACGGCAGATTTCGCTCGTTCTTGCTGGCTGCACTAAAGAACTTTCTTGCAAACGAGCGTAAGCGGATTCGAGCCAAAAAACGCGGCGGGGGCCGAAAAGTCCTTTCTCTCGATCTTGAGAATGCCGAAGGTAAATATGCTCTCGAACCGGCTGACCGACTTTCGCCCGAGAGGCTTTTCGCGCGGTCTTGGGCGCTGACGGTGCTGGCTCGGGCAATGGAAGGGCTGCGAGCCGAGTTGGCTGGTAGAAACAAGCAGAAACTTTTTGACTCTCTAAAGGTCTATATGACCGCCGAGACAGGCTCCGTTCCTTACCGCGACGTGGCCGACAAGCTCGATATGACTGAGGGTGCTGTGAGGGTCGCCGTACATCGCATGCGACGGCGCTACCGCGAGCTGCTGCGAGATGAAATTGCTCAAACAGTCGCCAGTGAGGAACACATTGATGAGGAAATAAGGGACCTTTTTGAGGCTTTAGGCAGTTGAGCTAACCCTCGTCATGCCAAGGGAGCAGAGTGCTTCAGGAAGCTAATGGCACGGCGAAGATTGAATATGCACCCATTCTTGAAGCTGATGCAGGGGTAATATTCGCCCATTGCGAGATGGAAATCCAGAAGGTCGGATATTTTGAGCAGGTGCGTGCAATAAGAGTGAATGTTGTTCAGGCAAGAGAAGCGGCAGTGAGCTTCGCACGCGTACAGGCATGCGTTCCGGACCCGCCTCGGAACCAGAGTTGTTCAAGTTTCTTGCGCCTTATTCGTTGCGCCTGGGCGCACCAAGAAGTTTGCCTGACTGAATAGACAGACTCGCTCACCGAGCAATGTCGCGGTCATGAGTGCTGATTGTTGGAAAAGGTTCGTTCTTGTCTTGCGAGCAGGTTGATGCGCCTGCAAGATGAAAACCTACCTCCGGTTTGTCTGCTGTCAATCGTACAGATTCAGATTCCTCTTGCATTTGCTGAGACTCACCGCTACTCTAAGAATGCTCAGCCAAGAAAATGAAAAATACGAGCACAAGGGGACTATCCTGTAAAACGAGAGGGTAGGAAGAGTGGATGTCATAGGCAGTTTCAAGAAGAAGGCAAGGGGAAGAAACTTGTCCGTTGTTGTGCCGGAGGGCAGGGACGAGCGCATAGTTCAGGCTGCCCGGCTACTCAAGGACGGAGATATCGCTCAGCCGATCGTGCTTGGGAAACCCGAGCAGATCGAAGCAGCAATCCAAAAAGCCGGTGTTAATCTTGATGGTATCGAGACCATAAATCCAAAGGAGAGCGATAGACTCAGTGCATATGCCGAAACGTACAGCCGGCAGAGAGATGGTATATCCGTTGCTGTGGCAAGGCACATTGTTGTCAAGCCACTATTCTACGCGGGTATGATGGTAGCATGCGGCGATGCCGATGTGGTCGTTGGTGGTGTTGCCAGCGCCACCACAACTGTTATTCAAGCTGGGGTCCTGACCATAGGATTGCTGCCTGGAATCAAAACTCCTTCCAGTTACTTTCTTATGGTTGTTCCCGACTTTCTTGGAGAAAAGGACAAGCCCTTCATTTATGCCGATTGCGCCGTCAATGTCGACCCCACCGCTGAGCAGCTCGCAGATATAGCGCTGGCGTCGGCTGTAAGCGCAAGGAGAATTCTTGGCCAAGAGCCGCGTGTCGCTCTGCTGTCGTTTTCCACAAAGGGCAGTGCCAGCGCCCCAAGTGTGGATAAGGTCAAGCAAGCTCTCAAAATAGCGAGGGCCCGTGAGCCTGATTTGGCTATTGATGGGGAATTCCAGGCGGACTCAGCCATAGTTGCCAGAGTAGCCGCTAAGAAGGTCAAGGGTGAAAGTACCGTGGCAGGAAAAGCCAACGTTCTTATTTTTCCCGATCTTAATTCGGGAAACATCGCCTATAAGCTCACCCAATACATGGCTGGCGCGCAGGCCATTGGGCCTTTCTTACAAGGATTTGCAAAACCTATAACGGACCTTTCAAGAGGTGCAACAGTAGATGACATAGTCGCAGCAGTAGTATTGACCTTGGGCCAGTTGTTGTCAGACACAAAGTCTGCAAACAATCAGCCGGAACCATCCGTGGCGAAAGGATAATGCTGGAGATGAAAGTACTCGTTATCAATGCAGGTAGTTCCTCGGTCAAGTATCACCTGTACCAGATGCCAACAGCGGAAATTCTGGCTAACGGGCTCGTTGAAAGAATAGGAAAAGAGACCTCGAATCTCTCTCACTTTTTCCAAGGCCGGACGTACACCGCCCAGGCGAAGGTTGAGGACGTTGAGAAAGCGGTAGAGCTTATATTGAGGACGCTGGTCAGCGAAGATGTCGGGGTTATTGGGGCCCTTTCTGAGATTGGTGCCGTCGGCCACAGAGTCGTTCATGGCGGCGAAGAATTTACGGGCTCCGTAGTTATTGATGAAAAGGTAATTGCGTCTATAGAAAAGTTTGCGGACCTGGCCCCACTTCACAATCCACCTAACCTCGCAGGCATCCAGGCTGTGCAGAATGAGCTGCCCGACATAAAACAGGTTGCCTGTTTCGATACCGCATTTCACGCGACCATTCCCAAAGTCGCCTATATGTATGCTTTGCCGTACGAGCTTTATGAAAAATACGGCATTCGCAGGTACGGGTTCCACGGAATCTCGCACAGGTATGTTGCCCGGCGTGCCGCTGCCATAATGGGTCGAGGGAAATACGATATTAACGCCATTACGTGCCATCTTGGAAACGGCTGCTCCGTTACCGCCGTAAGACAGGGTAGGTCAATTGACACCTCTATGGGTTTTACTCCCTTGGAAGGTGTGCCGATGGGAACACGCTGCGGCGACCTTGATGCGGCAATACTCTTCTATCTCGCTGACAAAGGTTACGATGTGACATTATTAAAGGTACTTTGCAACAAGAAAAGCGGGCTGCTCGGAATATCAGGTATCTCAAATGATGTTAGAGAGCTCGCACAACTCGCAGAGAAGGGCGACGATAGGGCACGACTGGCTATCGATATCTTCTGCTACCGCATAAGCAAATACATCGGTGCGTATGCGGCTGTGCTCGATCATGTTGATGCTCTGGTCTTTACGGGTGGGATAGGAGAAAACGCCGTCTTCCTACGCCAGCAAATATGCGCTGCCATGACCCAGATAGGTGTCCGGCTCGACCAGACGGCAAATCTGGCGGCGGTGGCAAAGGAAGCCGAGATCAGCACTCAAGACAGCGAGGTCAGGGTCTTTGTCATTCCCACAAACGAGCAAGCTGCTATTGCAAATGATACTTACGAGCTTACCAGACAAAAACAGTCGATAGTGTCAAAGCGAAACGGCTGTATCAATCGCATACAGAAGCAGAAGACAATCCTTTAGCATCGCAGGCGGTATGGTAATCTTGTGATAGTCGACTTCTTGCAGGTGACTTTAACCCACAGAGAATATCACGACCGTTTCACGGAAACCCCTACAACTGATTGTGCCAGAGAATGGGGCTCGATTCGATTCTTCGACATCTGTTTTTGCGACCAGCTGCAGGAGCAAATGCCGGCTGCTGGCTCCAGCGAGTTTGTTTTTACTGGCCGAAAGTGTGGCTGGCGAGGGCGGCAGCCCCGATTATGCCTGCATCTTCACCGAGGCTTGCAAAGACAATCTCGACGGGCTCCTTTTTTATCGACCATATGTGCTCGTCAAAGTACTCCCTTATCCGTTTCAGGAGCACGTCTCCGGCGGCAATCATTCCGCCTGCAAAGACTATTCGCTTCGGCTCGGTGGCATGGAGCATATTTATACAGGTGATTGCAAGCGCTTTAGCCGTGCCATCCGTTATCTCTTTGGCCAGTCTGTCACCTGCTGCCAAATGTTCATAAACATCCTTACTGGTTATTGTGCCCTTTTCTTCAAGAACTGTTTTCAGGCTGGATTCGGCCCCTGCCTCAATGGCCTCGCAAGCCCTTCTGGCCGTGGAATCAGCGGAGGCATACGCCTCCACGCAACCTCTCTGTCCGCAGTTGCACTTTCGTCCGTCCGGGTATAAGATCGTGTGCCCCAATTCTGCGGCGTTCTCGGCGCAGCCATGTACCAATTCACCGTTGCTGATAATCCCACCACCTATTCCTGTGCCAAGCGTAAAAAAGACCATATCTTTAACGCCCTTGCCGGCTCCAATGGCGTATTCACCCCAGCAGGCTACATTTGCATCGTTGTCAAGAACGACAGGTCTTCCGCCGAGCTTGTCACTGAGCATCCGACGGATAGGAACGTTCTTAAACTTTGGCAGATTGTTGGACTGTATTATGACACCCTCGCTATACTCGGCTGGTCCGGGAGTCCCTATGCCTATCGTGATAATGTCTGACAGAGAGAAGCCTGCATTCGTAAGAAGCTTCTTTACGGTTTGGACCATCTTGTCAACAACAGCCTCCGGCCCCATATCTGCTTCGGTCGTCACCGATGTCTTGCAAACAAGCGTTATGCTGGAATCAAATAAGCCAATCTTGATATTCGTCCCGCCCAGATCAATACCGACAAAGATTTTCTTCATACCTTCCGTTCCAATCTTCTAAGGAGGTGGTCCCTGAATTAGGCGCTCAATTCAAACCGGGCATACAATTCTCAATTCAGGCTTTGCTCCGGTTATTCATCATATCAAACCGCACCAACTGACGTGTCCGACCATCAATCCGGATAACCGTCGGGATATTCGTTATGCCATTGCCAGGCAGTAGACACCATCTCTTCCAGCTCAGGGATTTCAGGCTCCCAGCCGAGTTCGTTCTTCGCCTTTGTGGCATCGGACGTCAATACCGCTGCGTCACCGGGCCGACGGTCCGCGGCGACAACTTTGAAGTCTCTACCCGAGACCTTCCTAACGGTGTCAATCACCTCTCTGACTGAATAGCCCTTTCCGTTGCCCAAGTTGTAGACCAGTTCGTGCTCGTCGTTCAGCTTATTCAGTGCCAGAAGGTGCGCCCTGCACAAATCCTCGACATGGATGTAATCGCGAATGCAGGTCCCGTCCGGCGTTTCGTAGTCGGTCCCGTAGATTTTGACTTCACTGCGTTTTCCCATTGCCGCCTGAATGGTCAGGGGAATCAAGTGTGATTCCGGCCGATGGTCTTCACCGAGCGATGCGTTATTTCCTGCACCGCAAGCATTGAAATATCTCAGCGATGCATACCGCAGTCTGCCGGTTTGACCCTGATAGTGACACATTCTTTCAACCGCCCATTTGGTTTCCCCGTAAGGGTTAATCGGCGCGGCCGGCGCAGACTCGGCAAGCGGGAGCTGTTTGGGCATACCGTACACTGCGGCCGTGCTGCTGAAAACGAACTTCTCAACACGGGCCGCTTCCATTGCGGACAGCAGATGTGCGGTATTGGAGACGTTATTGTGATAAAATTTCAACGGCACTTGGACTGATTCGCCGACTTCAATAAGGGCTGCGAAGTGCATCACAGCTTCAATCTTGTATTGTTCAAGGGTCTTGACGAGTAGTCCATAGTCAGCCAAATCGCCCTCAACGAACTCGGCGCCTTGCACCGCTGTTCTATGGCCCTTGCTAAGATTGTCAAAGACAACCGGCTCATGCCGCTCGGCGCCCAAGAGGGCGGTCATGTTACTGCCGATATACCCCGCCCCGCCGCAAACCAATATTCTCATATCGCTTCTTCCTTTTGAAGCTTGGCGAGTCGCCTTTCAATTCGTTGTAGAATTTCTGTTGCAAGCTTAGTGTCCTTGCCTAAACTGATCCAGGCCATGCCCGTTTTCTGTTCAGGGGTAACTTTCAGCTTTTGCATCGATGGACTGCTTTCTGAAAACATCCGGTATGCTCGCGCGCTGCTGCTAACTTGATGCTCCGGCAGGCTCAATCTCTGAACCTGTACATCGCAGGCGATAGACAGTCCTTCATTCTCTTGGTGTATATTTAGCTCCACGACCCGTCGCACACTATGCAGGTTCGCTTCAGCAGCATTGAAAACCCCAACATTGTCGCTGCGCCAGAATTCGAAAAACTGTGCGCCTGGCAGTGGCCTGCTTTTTATAAGGCCAGTGTCGGCATCAGCCTTTTCGATGGCAAAGTGCATTCGGCAAAGCACATCTTCAGCTATCTGCATTGCCTCAAGCTTATCGAAATCTGGCACGCAGAGTTGCTCGACGGTTTCATACTGCTGTTGCCTCGCGCAGCCTGTCAGCACAAGGGCGCAGGTCATAAGTGCATAAGCGCACAGGTCACTTGTGGTTTTGTCCTGTTGTTTTCTGTTGCTCTTGTGCATTTGCTGCCCATTCATTCCCGGATTTCACCTGCCCCCGCGTCTGGCGACGTGAGTCAGGGCGGCGGGCAGATTTTGACTGATTATATGTACGGTCGGGGTTTAACTCAAGAAGGATTTGCCTTTCTCCGGCTGGAGAAGGCGTATGCCCCAGAATGAGGGTATTCACCGCAGCCAATTCTCGGCAAATACGGCGAAATCAGCAAGGTCAACAGACCGGTCACGATTGAGGTCACTCGGAATGCATTGGCCGAGGTCAAGCCAATAATTAGCAAATACGCCCAAATCCTTGAAATCGACTAACCAGTCATTGGTTAGATCGGCAATACTTCGCCAGTTCGCTGGGCTCTTGCTTGCCTCGGCTGTGCCGCCATAGGCCCCCATATTTATACGGGTGTTGCTCGGCTCATTCGGTTCTTCGCCTAAAGGACAACCCGGATTTCCCGCATCGATGCACGGGCTGTTCACGTCATCGAGAGCCCAGGTCTGGCTAATCGGGTCCCACCTCCCGGCCGTGGACTTCAAATGATAATCGCCATTATCCGGGTCCACAAACAGCGGGTCGGCGTCAATATTGCCCAGCCCCGGCCAACCGCCTTGAATGTCACTGTAAATTATTATAGCTGAGCCATCAGAAACATAGACTTCCTGAGGTGCGTCAGCCCAAAGTATGCAGTTAGTAAGCTTCGGACATGCATTAGCTCTACTGAAAATTCCACCACCAGTTCCCCTTGCGAAGTTTGTTGTGAAAGAACAATTGTTTAGAATTGGTTTGCTATCCGTGTTGTTGTACATTCCACCACCCCACGTTGCTGAATTGCCGGTAAACGTACAGTTTGTCACGATTGGGTCGGCTCTGTAGTTGTAGATGCCACCGCCGTTCCTGCTAGCCGAATTCTCTTCAAATACACAGTCAATCAATTCCGGACTGCTACTTCCACAATGAAATGCGCCTCCGTTGCCGGCACTTTGATTTTTGTAGAAGATGCAACCGCCTAATACTGCAGAATTGGTCAGTTGGCTGTAAAACGCACCGCCCGCATCGCTGGCGTGATTCCCCGAAAATGTGCAACCGATTACACTCAAATCGTCGATATCTCGACCGTATATCGCGCCACCCAGCTTAGCTGAGTTATCGCTAAACGTGGAACCATAGACTCTTAACAACCTTTGGCTGTTTATCCCCCCACCTTCCTCAGCAGTATTTGCGTTTACGACACAGTTGGTGAGCGTTAGCTCGCCAAGGCTATGAATTCCACCGCCAAGACCTGCCGCGTTCTCAGCTACAGTACAGTGGTCTAACATGGCGTCGCCGTAGATATTGTAAACCGCGGCTCCAGATTGAGTCGCCTTGTTGGCAATGATGAAACAGTTACGAATTGTAGGGGCGTGACGCCGGATATATATCCCTGCACCGCAATTGCAGGGATTGTTACCATCGGCATTGCCGCTGGTAATGGTAAATCCATCCAGCACAGCCATCTTGGCATCAACAACATGGTAGGTATCATCCGAATTGTTGTCTGGGACTGCTATATCTCCTGTTAGTATACTCAGGTACCTTGCGACATCTCGACTGTTCGGGTCTGGTTCTCCGCAGCCAGCATAGCCACCCTTGAGAACAGCACCTCTTTGAATGCAGAAACTAGCAGTCCGGTCACCCAGTCTGATCCCTGCACCTTCGTCAGGTTTATACACTCCTGCAGCGACCCTAATCTCCTCCCCTCCCGTAACGACCGCCAACGCATCCTGAAGGTAATTCAAAGCGTTGGCCCACGATGCCCCGTCATTACTGCCTGTAGCATCGTGATCGACATAGAGAACACGACTTGGGTTGCGGCGACCTGGGGCGAGAGTTGGATCTCCATACATCCCAAAGTGCCTGCCCGCATTGTACCCGTATGGGATCTTCTGTAGCAGGTGTGCGAGCTGTGCCTCACCAAGGCATCTTCCTTCCCCGATGGCTGTATAGAAGGCCCTGGAAGGATTGTTCCACCCCCAAGAGGCAAGACCGTATGTATTAGCAAAGATGTAACAGCCATCCACATAATCGGTAAGCCACCATAGTTGGGAACCACAGGTGTAAATATCATAAAAGAAGCAACACGGGTCAATATCGACAACTTCCTTTTTGATGTTGGCGTAGGTCTCGGGCCGGGGAAAGACGTCATGATTTAAGTCGATGAAGTTTTCAGGAGAGCAATATGCTTTCCACACATTCCCGCCATCTGTTTCACCTTGGCTGGGCATGACAGAATCTTCTTTACCAAGATAATCTTCATCGCTAAGGCACACTTGATCTGTTGTGTTCCTGTACCATCCGTTGCATAGCCATTCACGAATGTACCGCACTGGTTCCGAAGCCGGCTCATACTGCAGCCCTTCAACTTCCATTCCATCGGGACGTGAAAATCTTGCACTGAAGCCGTGCCAGCCTTTGAACTCGCAAAGCTTAATCAACAGCCTATTCCATCCTTCTCGGAGGGTCACGCTTAATTTGTACTCATCGGCCGTGAATACACTAACGAATTTACGGTTCTCAGTTAATAGGTTTTCCCCATTAAGCCAGACCTTTATCCCATCGTCACCGCCGAGCCATAGCTCTACGTCTTGTGTGACAGGTGAAAAGACCTTTACGAACGCATAAGAGACTCCGAAATTTGGATTTTCATATTCAGGATACGCAATATTCAAATCAATGTAATCTGTCGAGCTTTCGATCTTGCGCCAAGTGTAGTTTCCTTGAGTCTGACCTGCTACCACATTTGCATCTGCTTCTCCGCCAAGATAGTCAATACTCAGACGTTCTCTCCAATCTGTCTCCGGGTTGTGATAAAAACCGTTAATCAGCCACGCTCTGACAAACTGGGACTCATTACCTTGTATCCAAGGATTGTTGAGCCGATAAGACAGTCCCTGCCCATCTTGGCCATTGGCATCGGCAAATCGTGCACTGAACTTGTACTGGCCGTAATCATCACCTACCTTCACCAATAACCTATTCCAGCCTGTATTCAGGCTCACGCCGACAGCATCTTGATCGAAATTATGATCGCGGCAATATCCGTAGGTGTGGACACTTACACCATTTAGCCACACTTTTATGCCATCGTTGCTGCCCAGCAACAATTGTACGTCCTGCGAAACTGGGGAATAAACATAACAATGGGCATATGCAGTGGCGTGGTCGGGCAGATCCTTGAATCGGTGCCCGCCTCCACCACCGTGGGCCCAAATGCGTATCAATTCATAACCTTCTCTCAACCTGTGCTTATAGTCATCACCTGTTGTCATCTGATTATCATTGACCACGGTGACATCGTTGTAGGCGTACTCGAGAGCGGCGCGACACATCGCATAATCGTCGTCAATATAGTCGAGCGCTCTTTTAGGCAAGGTGATAAGCCCCATCCTATAGCGGTGGTTTTTCCGAAAGTAGTTCTTTATAAGTTCTACTTCGTTGGCACCCGCGCCACAAAAATCGAGGGTACAAGAATACAGCCTGCTCATCCAGATTTCAGGTCCGAGGTCTCCGGTTCCGGGAAGGTGTCGGTCAAAGAGGCCGTTTTCGTCGGAGTCTATCCAGTTGCCGTTCAGGTCCCTGAAGTAAAGGTCTATCGGTTCTCCCTCTCCCAAACCCACCTCATCTTCAAACCATGCGGCTGGAAGCTCTCCGATAAAAATGCAACCAACCATTCCTTGTAGGTATTCAAGTTGTAATAACTCTCTCAGGTCTCTTGGTGTTCCACCTTCGACTGGGTAAAGGATCACCTGCCAGCCTGAAGCCTCCAAGTCAGCAATATATGTGTCGATGCAGTCCGTGACCTGCCAATATAGAGTCGTATTTATGAAGATGCCGAATATTCTCCCTGCTCCCACAGTCTCGAGATAGCTTCCATCACTCTGCGGCTGGCTTCTGTAAAGGCACTCGCCGGTGAATGGATGGTAGGGATGGTCTCGTAAGAAGTCTGCGTACTTTATTGCGTTGCTATCTTCTGTCGAGTGTATTTCGATGAGACCAAATTCATCGTCTTGTTCTATTTGCACAAACGATGGCTGTTCGGCCCCCATTGGCTGTCCGAAAACAGACATATGAGAAGAAAAGATGCAGACAGCAAGGACTCGAGACATTAGAACTTCTGATGCGAAAATCGATTTCATCTTAACTTCCCTCCAGCATGACTCCATAGCACGCGTTTACGTTCCCTGCGGGTCGCAAGCGCATGCTTATTTGATCCTTCCATCAGCAGCACTGTCAGTGCCTTGCATGAAACGGTCCATTCACCGGCAAGGCTCAGCCATTGAAGCCCGTCACCCCTAAAAAGGGCCTCGCCAGCGTTTCCTGGAACAACCTCCAACTGCAGAGAGTCCGATGTAAGCAGCGGTTTCTCTGAATCGGCATCCGTAATGATGGTAATCGGTACGTTAACCAATTTCTTTGCCGCAGTTGACGAAGCCAGCAACGGCAGGCAAACGAAGGCAACGATCAGTTTTTTCATTTCAGTCTCCTGCTCGTAAGTCATATTAGCATAACGACAAAGGCAAATCAAGAGAAATTCCAGGAAGAGGAGGCGTCCATTTGCTGTGTCGTGACAGTTTCATATTGCTGGTTGCGCGTGGCTCGATACACGAGATGCAATAATTTCCCTTATGTCGATGAGGTACATCTGCCGGCCCGCCGTCAGGCGTCCTGTGGAGTTGCCTGCGTGCGGTGAATCAATGACAACGCTGCAGCCGTCCGGGCTAAAACGCGGATGTGTGTCGCAGCGCCATTCGCCTTTATATTCCGGAGGCGAATGGAAGTGTCCAAGGGGGATTTTTTTGCCGGTAGCGACATTGTAAAGGTAGACGTGCTGCCTTCTTTGTCTGTCTGGATAAGTGTCGTTGAGTATCCAGTCACTGGGCTTACCGCTTCGCGGGGACCCTGGCAGGTAGCTGCAATGTCCGTTCTGGGTCATAACTTCCTTGCCGACAACATCGACCCTTCGGCTGCGCCCCTGAGGGGCAAGCTCAGGGCGAGCCTTGTCTGTGCCGTCCTCGTAGAGATAAAAGGCGTTTCCGTGCGAAGGATGCCAGGCCCAGGCGAGGATATGGCGATTGTCACGCCAGATGAAGTGTGAGGTTCGGCCGTAATCATCCACGACGTGGATGTCTGAGCCGTCTGGTTTGGCGGTGAGCATTCGCGTGCCGAAGCCTCGCTGGCCCTTGGCTCGCCAGCGATGCAGGAATATGAATCGCGAACCATCGGTGTTGAATAGCAGATGATTGAAGTAGTGCTTGGCATCTGTCGGATCGCCGGGAGTCCGACCGAACTTCGCAATGTCAGCAATGGAAATTATCAACTCTTGCTTTCCGGTTTCGAGGTCGAGTCGGAAGATGCCCGAGTCCTTCGGCGTCAGTTTATCTGCGTACGGGTCTGGCAGGCCTGCGTACCCGTATCCGGGGCGCATCTGGTTGACGCGTCTGAAATCCGGTGCGACGGCTGTGCGGCCATCGGGGCTGATGGTGTAGAATGGATGCGGCAGCGTTCTCTTTTTGCCGGTCTGAACGTCGAGGATGTGGCAAACGAATCGGTCAGCTTGCCGGTCGTTCCACATAATCTCATTTTTCGAGCCGGGCCGCCACTGAAGCATACAGCCTTGTTGCCAACACCATGCTCGGCTCTGGCCCAACTCTGTCCAGCGGTCCCCGTCTCTCAAATCCACCATTCCTATTTTGATAACGTCATCGGGCTTGGGACTGCGGTGCTGGAAGCCGACCTCCATCCCGAGCACGTAGCGGCAAGTCGGATCGAACTGCAATTTGTCGTAGTAGCCAAACCAATGATATTTCGGCCCGCGAGTGATAGCCCTGACAGAAGGCAGGTTTTCAACCTCTAAATCAGGGGCGGCTGCTCGGTGGGACAAACCTGCCACCAGCGCGCTGCCGGCCGTGCGTCGTAAGAATTCACGGCGAGTCAGCTTAGTATCGTCCATACCGTATATTTCCGCTTTCCAAACAACAATGTGAATTTGGCTTTACTTGCTACTATGCATAATAGAATATGTCTGCATCAAAGGATTGATTCTATTGGACTGTGGCTTGAATTCAAGAACCAATTGCTACGTGTGGATGCGGCTAAATCACGGCAAGGTTCGTTTGTCAGCGGGTCAGCGCAGCAGCGGTTGAAACCATGCGGGCCGGGCAGGTCTTTGCGGTGAGTCAAGCAGTTGGCGCCAGGCCTCGTCAGTGAGCCTGTCACTCATAGGATGCTTGAATTCGTAGTATGAAAGCACCGGGCCTGCTGCCAGCAATATAGACCCGTTAGAAAGAGGACAGGCCACTACTATCAGGTCCACGTAACCCACACCCTCCTCGAGGACCATTTCTTCGACACTGTGCGTATGAACATCCGCCACGAGCAATGTACTAATGCCTTCTCCATCGACCCCGGTAATTATCTCTTCAAGCGTCTCCGGAAAGTCCCCGATATACTCGAAGTCATCACTTGATAAATCCTGATTCATCAGTTCTTTGTCGGCGATATCAATCAGTTTGCTCAGCATGTTCTCAAAGCTTGTCAGCCGGGTTTCAGCTTGAGCCGTCAGTGCATCAAGGTCACCCAAGCCTTTTCTAGTCATCTGCGACAGCGCCAGTAGTCGACCGTAGAATTCGGGCACTGGCTCAACGTAGCCTGTCGCACCTGGCGGAGGAGCCACGCCGCCAAAGCCTGCCGTGTAGCTCTGTTTGCTGTAAAGGATGGTGTCGTGTCTTAGCTCCGTCCACGACGCTAAGGCAGCATTGAGCTTTTTTTTCTGCCAGGCTTCAGTACACATAAAGTTGGGGTATCCCTCGCCGAATTCAACCAAAAGCGCACGGAGGGCGTACAGCCAGCCCCAGTAAAGGTTGCGGTTCCAGTCGGAAAGACCAAAGGTGTCGAACTCTTCCTTGAGTTCGTCAAACCGCAGAGCATAGTTGACATAATCCGTGTCGCCCTCTTCAGTCAGGATAGTCTTGGCCTGGTCCGATCCCAAAATGGCCATAACGTCCAGCCCACGCGGATAACAGCGGGCTGCGCCTCCTCCTGTGTTTCCCAGCGTAAAAGGCAAGGGATCTCCAGTGCCGGTATAGTTCAGTACTTCGGGAAAAACGAGGTGCTGGAACATATATGAGTCCGGAATGAACCGCTGGCCCATAAACCTCATACCCTTCGTTTTGTTGAGCACCTCATTGAGGGACTCAGGGGTGATGGGTGGTGTCACGAACACGTTACCTGTGCCGCCGTATATCTCGGGCGACCGCAGTAGGGCCAACTCAACCTTCAGCGCAAAGAAGTTGTTCTCGTCCTCAAGGCCGCATGGCTCAAAGCTGGTGCCGAAGACCTTGCCGAGCGCGCCCAGATACTCATAAGGCGTAAGGTCATCTGCCAACCCCACATAGAAGGACGTGACGGCGTACAGCCGGTCCCAAATCTCACGACCGCTTCGTTCGCCAATCTCAACCTGCTCAACTGACCTTGCCAAAAGGATAGCCTGCATAGTCTGAATCTTTGCATCGTAGACGCTGACAAGGGCTTCGCCCGTCGGGCCCCAATTCTCCGCTCCTTTTAGCAGGAACGCCATCCGTCCGTACCACATCAGTGTCCTGAAGTAGCGTTTCAGCTCCTCGCTTCGCGTATAATGCCCCCTCGGTACGTACTGCGAGTAATCTTCCACGTAAATGAAGATATCGCTGTTTCTGAATCCAGAATGCGCGTCTATTTTGGCCAACTCGTTCGCTACCGTATCAGCCACCAAGTCCGGCACCTCGGCCGTTGGCTCGATTAGTTTTTGCGCTACGGCGAGATATGCCACATTCCGCTTGGCTGCTTCTTTCAAATCGCCTGTGTATTCATCATATTGAGCGAGAGCTCTATCCAGTAGTACTGCTGTCAGAGCGCGCACGTCACCGCAAAACTCGTGCTCCTCAATGTCCTTCAAGGTTTCATCGAACTGTACGTGATAAAGGTGCAGCAGTGTGTCGGCTGTGATAAACAGAGGCACGTCCATGCGTCTTAGACCCTCATATGGCATCGTAACACCTTCCAGAATGTCACTGGGAGGACTGAATTTGCCAGCGCGGGGAAACACGTAGTCATCAAGTACGGCAAAACCGTTTTGGACGAGCAGCGGTGCTATAGTTGCCATCGGAAACCAGATATCCATAGAATCATAATTCCAGACATCGTTGATATCGAGTGGAAGAGTGTAGCCCGGTGCATTTGGTGTGACCGTTTCACTGTATGGCATGTAGTACTTGCTCAGCGACAGCTTGTCAGGCGTACCTTTTTCGCGTCTCAGCCAGTCTTCACCGAACTGCCGAAGGTCGTTCCAGTCCACGACCCTATCGCCGGTTACGTCGATGCCGTCGCACCAATCTGGCTCAGTGCAGCCGGTCTCGCACCAGTGTTCGGCGAATATCGTATAGTCAACTGTGTCTACGTCACCATCAGTGTCAAAGTCGCATCGAGGGCATGCCGAGATGAGATTGTCTTCGACGCACGCAATGCCTTGCATACAAAACGCGGCACAGTAAGGGTTCAGTTTTCCACGCACCCAAACACGGTCACCAGCATTAAAGGCCCCCAAGTTATCCAGTGCGTACAGTCCCCCCGTGTCAGCCCGAAACAGCACACACTCCACCCCTTGAATCAGCACACCGCAGCCCTCGAAATAGCCTGGAACAAGCGAGACTATTAGGTCGTGCGTGATTGGACCAAAATAAGACTCAACGGTTACAGTCAGATGTGAGCCGACCACTACATAGTCGTGTTTAGCCTCATCGAGCCAAACACCTTTGACCGTGTAGCCGGCAGGCAGCAGGATGTCAAAGTTAGCTGTGGTCGTTTTCTCATACGTAGGGAAATACTTGCCTGTGCCCAAAGCGTAGAAGAAGATGAACTCCCCAGACCGCTCAAAGAGCTTGTGTTCATAATCAACGCGAAAGACGGCACCGCCAGCCGGAAAAGGTCCCTGCCAGTTGATCATGGGTACGGTTGGCATCTCCGGCAGGACGGTCGGATACCGTTCGCTGCTCCAGGCCCACGCCAGTTCAACGCCATCCTGCCTGACGCGGATGTTATTCGCGTCGGGAGGTACAGGAAACAGCATCGAATTCACATCCTCGGGGATGTGCGTAAAGGTGAAGTCGCCGGTGAATACAGCGTGAAGGCCGTCGTTGGACTGTATCTGAATGTACATATCTTCTTGTGGCATGCTTGCCGGCGGGGGCCATGGAATCGGGTTGGCCGAGACCGAGGTAACGGTTGCCAAAATCATAATTAAAGTAAAGACGAGCTTTTCCATCGGAACATCCTCCCGAGAAATTCTCTTTTCATTTATAGTGTATCACAAAGATGGCACAATTCCAGTCAGAGAGGCATTAATCTGTAATTTTTCGTGGTTCTTTCAGCTTGTAGCTCCTTGACTAAAGCTTTACTCCTCGTGGTGCCGATATTAGTACCGTAGAGGGGTGTTGCGGAGAGCATATTGGGGTAGTGATGTCGTCGACACAGGCAAAATCTGCTGTAGAAGGGATACCCTGCTCAGGTTTCTGGGAAGGGGGGACCCCTTTGGCCCAGAATGTCAGAGATTTTCTGGCTTATTTGAGCGTCGAGGCTGGCCTGTCCAAGAATACGATTTTGGCATATGGCCGCGATTTGAAGAGCTTTCTGAAATTCTGCAAATCCAGCAAGATCAGCCGACTGCAGCAAATAAAGCCGGTTCTTATACAAGATTACCTACGAATTCTCGCCGAAAACCAGAAGAGCGAGAGCTCGATCAAGCGTTGCCTTGTTGCCATACGAATGCTGCTGCGATTTGCGAAACTTACCGGCCTGGCCAAAGACGACTTCAGCGCGATCCTTGAAAGCCCTAAAATCTGGCAGAAACTGCCGGTCACTTGCAGCAAAAAACAGGTTTTCAGTCTTCTAAATGCTCCTTCGCCGGACGAGCCTTTTTATCAGCGCGACAAAGCAATGCTCGAATTGCTTTATGCTACCGGAATACGTGCCAGCGAGTTGGCAGGTCTGAGAACCTCTGATTTGAACCTTGCTATCGGCTACCTGCGCTGCGTGGGCAAGGGCAGCAGAGAGCGAATAATCCCTGTTGGTGAAACTGCCATCAGGGCAACTGTGGAATATTTTCGAGACCTGCGTCCCAGGTTAGCTAAGCCGGAAAGCTCCGATTTTCTGCTCCTGTCGCGAACAGGCCGGCCTCTGAGTCGTATTGAAATCTGGAGACTGGTCAAAAAATATGCAGTCCGTGCTGGTATGCCCAGAAATTTGACCGTGCACACATTGAGACACTGCTTTGCAACGCATCTGTTAACTGGTGGGGCAGATTTGCGAAGCGTCCAAGAAATGCTCGGACACGTGGATATAGCTACTACCCAGGTCTATACGCATGTTGACCAGAGAAGATTGCGAAGGATTCACAAGAAATACCACCCGAGACCATGATGCAGGTTGCTCTCGAAAAGGCAAATAGGGTTCAGTTTTGGGTTCTTCCCATTCGCCATTTTCTGGTGGTTTTTTGCCAAATTTCTGCCCGAGTGCCGAAAATGGTCAACAGACAATTGACTTGGATGCTGTTTCGGGGTTATTATGATAGCCAAATTGGCGGGCATTGTTTTGCCCAGGGTCATCCGAATGAGCGCAAAGCGGTCATACCTAATAATACTGCTGTTGTTGATAGGATGCCAACAGGCTGGCATCGGTCAGGACCAGCCAGTGCAGCCGGCTGGCAGTACCAGCGAGAAGACAGAGGCTGACACGCAGCTGCAGCTTAACAAAGAGGCCTTGACCAACAAGGGTTCAAGCGAACAGATGCGCATCAACGCCGCAAATCTGCTGCTTTTCAGTGCGAATCCATTGGCCAGGACAATCCTGCTTGACACGCTGAAGCAGGCCGAAAATCGCCCCGCGCGAGTTGCCGTGTGCAAAGCGTTAAGTCAGACCAGAGCGGCACAGAAAGCTGTAGGGAATAAGGAAGATTTTGTCCAACCCCTGTTTGATATGTTGACGGCCGACGATTCTGTCGTAGCAAGAATAGCGGCTGAGGCAACCTTGATATTCGAGTACGGGCTGGTCTCAGAGCGGTTTGAAAAAATGGTAAAAGACTCCTTGCGTCCGGCCAAAGACAGACTGAGTACAATATATGCGTTGAAGCTCCATCCAGACATGAGGGCGATATTTGTGCTTATAGAACTGCTTGATGACCCTGAAAGCCAGGTAGCTGCTGCAGCAGAAGAGGCGCTGCATTCTCTGGGTATACCGGTAGGCGAAGACGCCAAAACTCGCGAGCGGACTATAAGTGAACTGAAATTAGAGGGCTTGGCAGCATTCCTGCGGACCCGGCTGATCCACCAGGAAACGGAGATACGCAGGCTCGAAACGGAGTTGAACCTGTGGCGGGAGCGGTACTTGTCAGAGGTGAGCAAGAGGTATGGGGCGATAAGTGATGATGCAGCCAAGAGCAAGTTTTTGGCTGAGCATTTGGGCAGTTCAGAGAAGATAGTGAGATTATGGGCGCTGGAAAAGCTTAAGCAATGGCGCCAGGGAAGTACGAAGCCAAAATTGTCCGCTGAGCTTGAGCGCACGCTGGTCAGCTTGATTTCCGACCAAAACAGAGATGTTCGGCTGAGAACAGCCAATCTGCTTTCCTTAATGGGAGAGTTGAACTCGGCCCAGTACCTACTGGAGCAACTCAAGATTGAACAAGATGATGAGGTCCGAATGGAGTTGTTTGTTGCGCTTGGTGAAGCATGTTTCTACGCCTCTTTACCCGATTCAGGGGTCAAGGTGCCAGAGGAGGTGAGAAAACAAGCCCTTGAGTTGGCAGCACAGTATCTGTCCCAGCAGGAGCCTAAGAAGGCCCGAAAGGGCGCTGACGTAGTGCGGAAGCTGCTGGAGCAGGATGGACTGACATCCGGTGAGGTTAACAGATACCTTGCCTTGCTTGCTGGAAGATATAACGAACAGAAGAATAAGGCTGACGGGGCTCTGCGCGGGGAATTGCTCAGCGCAATGGCGGGATTATGTGCTGATAGGAGCATTTGCAGGGCGCAAGCGGCAAAAAGTTTCAAGCCCTTATTCGACGAGGCATTGCGGGACGAGACAGATCTGGTCCGACAGGCGGCGGTGGACGGGCTTATCTATATTGACAAAGTGGGTGCGCTAAAGAAGCTTAGAAAAGACTTTGCCAACGACCCGAGCATCGTTATAAGAAGAAAGCTAATAGACCTTGCTGGTGAGGTGGGAAGCCACGAAGATTTGGGTTGGCTGGCAGAAAAGATAGGAACAACAGGCGAAAATGAGCCAGCCTGGCAGGCGATGCTGGGAGTATTTAAGCGCTCTGGCATGGAGATCCTGAGCGAGTGGGTAGCCGAATTCGACTCAGAAAGCGACCAAAGCAAGTTCTCCGACGAGCAGAAGATTGCTTTTTTTGAAATAGCGAGGCAAAAGGCTGTCAGCGAGAATAGGCCAAAAATGCTTAGTAATATTAGAGAGAATTTGGCTTGGCTTTACAGCGGAAGCGGCCAGTTTGAACAGGCAGCAAAGTATTTTGGGCTCTTGCGTGAAGCGGCCCAGACTATCAAGGAGAAAGAAGCAATTTTGCCCGATTTGCTTAACGCCTATTTGAGATGGCCAAATGTAAAGTCTGCGAAAGATTTGGTCGCTAATTGTCTGCTAGAAAAAGACTTAGACCCCAACAATGCCATCGTGAGCGTAATTGATAATTATCTGAGCAAACCACCTCCGGGGGCTGATCCTCACACGGTTTTGGAAGCATTATTCGAGATCCAAGTAAGGAACCCGGAAGGCCGACCGATGTGGCAGAAACGGCTGGAGCACTGGGCCGACCGCTTTGGCAAGACCAAAGAGTCGGGCGAACCAAAAGGGACTGATAGATAGGCCGGTGTTTTGTTTGCAGGGCAGGGGCGTGCGTAATTGTGCTGAAGCGGGGTGATCAGAGAAGAGTCTGCTGCTGAGAAGGTGGAAAGGTCCAAAAATTTTTATTTTTTTCAGCATTTTCTTTGTTTTTGTGCTTGTTCACCGGTGCTTATTCCTGTAAAATTCAAGATTTATACAAAATGCTAAGCCGGTGGATTGTTGATTTCCTATGCTCATTGTCTTGTTGATTGACAGAGGAAGATAAGAGGGTGTGCGTGTTGTGCGGTCTGGGGAGTTAGGTAGAGTCACTCGCTGTTATTCGACTCACAACCGCTTTGGTCTATACTGTATTTGGTATTGCTGCTGTAGCTCAGTCGGTAGAGCGCGTCCTTGGTAAGGACGAGGTCATGGGTCCGAATCCCATCAGCAGCTAAGTGCAAGCAAGTCAAACCGAGATAGCCTGCAAATACGCTGCGATCTCGGTTGTGAGTTGATCATAGAGATATAAAGGCAGTTTTAAGCAAGTAAATAAGATACTAACCTGGCACATTGGAGGTGTATATTAAGATGGCTAAGGCGGTATTTGAGCGGGTAAAACCACACATCAATGTTGGAACTATCGGTCATGTTGACCACGGTAAGACGACACTGACGGCTGCCATCACGATGCGACTCGTGAACAAATCTGGTAAGGGTGCTGTCAAGAGGTTTGAGGACATAGACAATGCCCCAGAGGAGAAGGCGCGTGGCCTTACAATAAACACTGCGCACGTGGAATATGAGACGGACAAACGCCACTATGCCCACGTTGATTGCCCGGGACACGCCGATTACATCAAGAATATGATTACTGGGGCGGCACAAATGGATGGTGCTATTCTGGTGGTGGCGGCCAATGACGGCCCTATGCCCCAGACTCGCGAGCATATCCTTCTCGCCCGTCAGGTAAATGTGCCAAAGATTGTGGTCTTCCTTAACAAGGTAGACCAGGTTGATGACCCTGAGCTGTTGGATTTGGTGGAACTGGAAATAAGGGATCTGCTGAACAAATATGAATTCCCCGGCGACGATATTCCTATTATTAAGGGTTCGGCCTTGGCAGCGATGGAAAGCGAAGGTAAAGACGATGAGGCCTGTAAGTGTATTGACGAGTTGATGGATACGGTCGACGATTACCTGCCAGTCCCTGAACGTGATGTTGACAAGCCGTTCCTGATGCCGGTTGAAGACGTTTTCAGCATTAAAGGCCGTGGTACGGTCGGCACAGGCCGTGTTGAGCGTGGTAAGGTCCGTGTCGGCGAGGAGATTGAAGTCGTTGGGCTCGCGAAAGAGACACGCAAGACGGTTGTTACCGGCGTAGAGATGTTTAACAAGACGCTTGATGAAGGCCAAGCTGGCGATAACATAGGCGTCCTTCTGCGTGGCGTGGAAAAGAAAGAACTGCAAAGAGGACAGGTTGTCGCAGCGCCCGGCAGTATTACTCCGCACACGAAGTTTCAAGCTGAGGTTTATGTTCTGACCAAGGAAGAAGGCGGTCGTCATACGCCGTTCTTCGCGGGCTACAAGCCACAGTTTTATTTCAGAACGACCGATGTCACCGGTTCAGTTTTGGGCTTGATGAGTCGGGAGGGTAAGAGCGCAGAGATGTGTATGCCGGGCGACAATATAGCAATGGAGGTGGAGATTATTTCCCCAATCGCTATGGAGGAAGGGCTTCGCTTTGCTATTCGTGAAGGCGGTCGAACAGTCGGCGCAGGTGTAGTAACGAAAATCCTTACTTAGGCATCTCTGAGTGACTCTTGAACTGCGTGGGCGCCAAAGGCAAAGGTGCTTGTACCAGTGCAGTGTATCCCGCGAGCACCTGCGGATTAAGGAGATGTTTCTTGAGCAAGCGATTCTGCCTGGTGGGACAGACTTTATGGCCAAAAAAAGCAAAAGAGAACATGTGTGGCTTGAGTGTACCGAGTGCAATCACAGGAACTATCGTACAAATATTAGCGTAGCAGAAGGCGTGCCAAAGTTGGAACTCAAGAAATTCTGCAAAAAGGAGCGTAAACATACCGCGCATAAAATACGGCGTAAATAGGCCAACCTCGCCTTGCAGTAGCAATGGGAGGAAAACAGGCCAGTAGCTCAATTGGCAGAGCATCGGTCTCCAAAACCGAAGGTTGGGGGTTCGATTCCCTCCTGGCCTGCTTTGAGCATGTCTTGTGAGGCGTGAACCGAACTTCGAGTCACGAGAATACGAGATTAGTAGTGCGATTTAGTATTTATAAACGGGGTCAAGGCTCTTACACAAGGCTGTGCAGCGCTTCTGCGTTTGCAGTAATTGCAGGATTAGGCTGTCGGCGGCTTTACCAGGTATTGGAGGCCACTGACCTAGGATTGTGGGTCAAGATTATGGTGCCCGCTGGCTTATTTGTTGCGCTGAGCCTTTTGATTTCTTGGCTGATAAACACACGTGCAATCGCAGATTTCATGATCGCTGCCGAAGGAGAAATGAAAAAGGTGAGCTGGTCAAGCAGAAAGGAAATAGCGGTTTCTACATTTATCGTAATCATGGTTGTGATTCTTATGACCGTGCTTCTTGGAGCCACGGACATGACGTTTCAATTGATCTTTACGTGGCTGTTGAGTTGAGCCGGCGGGAGGCGTAAGTCAGGCAATCGGCCGGTAACTGAGAATGCGAAAGTACGAAGTTCAGACAAAGAGATCTTGACTTGTTGGGGCCGGATTTTATGGGCGTTTTATTTACGGAATACTCGATCAATATGGCGTTTTAGGTTTGGGTCCGAGGCGTCAGTATGCATTGGTACGTTTTACGAGTTGCGGCAAATAAGGAAATGCAGGTCAAAGAGGCCCTTGCGCAGAAAGTGGACAAGGACGGTCTAATTGATGTTATTGGCAGAATAGAGGTTCCTGTCGAGCAGATCAAACGGATCCGTGGGGGCAAGCAGGCAATCCACAGGCGGAAACTGTATCCGGGCTATGTTTTTATGGAGGTTGAGCCGACCGAAGACGGCCGGATACCGGAAAGGGCTTGGTTTATGATCAAGGGAACTCCGGGTGTTGGAGATTTTATCGGCACGGAAGGAATTCCCACCCCAATGCGGGATACGGATGTGGCAAAAATGCTCTTAGAGGCAGAAAAGCCCGAGGAGGCACCAAGCATCAAAGTCGAGTTCAAGAAAGGTGATCAGATCAAAATTCGAGAAGGTGCCTTTGAGAATTTTGAAGGCACGGTCGACTCGATTGATACTGAGCGCGGGATTGTAAAAGTAATTGTCACGATATTCGGCCGAAGTACACCGCTGGATATAGAGTATTGGCAGATTGAAAAACTGTAATTCGTTTCGGCTGGCAATTGGGGTATCGTTCCACGAACCGGGATTGAAGGTGAAGAATGGCCAAAGAAGTAGCAGTGAAGATCAAACTGCAGGCGCCGGGGGGGCAAGCAACACCGGCTCCACCGGTAGGACCTGCCTTGGGCCAACACGGCGTTAATATCGGTCAGTTCGTTTCACAGTTTAATGAAAAAACAAAAGAGCTCAATGGGACAATTGTGCCGGTCGTGATAAGTGTCTTTGCGGACAAAAGCTTCACGTTTGAGGTAAAAAGTCCCCCGGCAGCGATCCTGTTGAAACAAGCAGCTGAAATCGCAAAGGGCAGCAGCTTCCCAAGCAGAGAAAAAGTCGGAACAATAACCTCCGCCCAGTTGCGCCAAATCGCTGAGACTAAGTTCAAGGACTTGAACGCTTATGATTTGACCCAGGCCGAAAACATTATCAGAGGCACCGCCAGGAGTATGGGCATAGAAGTACTTGATGAATGATTATTGACAGTTGATTAGTGTGACAACCTTTGGCAATACGCAGGTTGAACCGGCGCCTTTCGAATGAGCTAAGACAATACAGGAAATAAGAGCCAAAATATGGGATTTAGAGGCAAGAGATATAAGAAAGAGTTGCAGGAGCTGACCAAGGAGCCGACAAACTTAGCCGAAGCGGTCGCAAAGGTCAAGTCTTTCAAGTCAGTTAAATTTGACCAGAGTATAGAGTGTGTGTTGCACCTGGGCATTGACCCAAAGCAGGCCGACCAGTTAGTGCGGGGTTCAATATCTTTACCTCATGGAATAGGGAAGCAGAAAAGAGTTGTCGCCTTCTGTGAAGACGCGGACGTTGAAGCGGCCACTAAAGCTGGTGCTGTTGAGGCTGGCTGCGATGAGTTGATCAAAAAAGTCTCTGGTGGCTGGATGGATTTTGATGTAGCTATCGCTTCGCCAAAAGTGATGAGCAAGGTAGGCAAGCTGGGTCGGATGCTCGGCCCCCAAGGAAAAATGCCTTCGCCAAAAAACGGCACAGTAACTGCCGATGTCGTGACCGCAGTAGCTGAGTTTGCCGCGGGCAAAGTGGAGTTCAGAAACGATGCCGGAGGCAATGTTCACATAATAGTTGGCAAGCAGAGTTTCGAGGCCGAAAAGCTGGTAGGTAATATTGAGGCATTTGTCTCACACATAAAGAAGTCTAAACCAGCAGCGGCAAAAGGTACGTACATCAAAAAAATGTGCATATCTGCGACAATGAGCCCTGCTATAGCAGTTAGTGTTTGAAAATGGACCGATCACAGTCACCCTGCGGCGAAGCCGACGGACGCGGGTTAGCGAAGGAGAGTTTTCGCTATGCTCGGAACAGCGCGTGGTGTTAACTGATAAACGTCCATAGGTGAGAAGATGAGTAAGTACGTAAAAGAATTGCTGCAATCAGAACTAGAGAAGAAAATTGCGGATGAAGGTATCAGCGATTTCTTAGTGGTCAGTACGAAAGGTGTTGCTGGTGTTGACAACAACTTGATGCGTGGCGCGCTTATAGAGAAAGACATCAGGTTGTTTGTAGTGAAGAATTCATTGTTTAGAAAGGCACTTCGCAGTCGCCAGATGGAAGCAGCGGCAGCTCTGTTCGTCGGCCCCTGTGCCATCGCTTACGGCGGTGATAGCATTGTTGACGTTGCAAAAGGGCTGGCTGAGTGGACCAAGAGGGTTCCAGCGATAGAGATTAGAGGTGCGTTTGTAGATGGCTCGGCGTTAGAGGCAGCAGCAGCCGAGGCACTCTCAAAGATGCCGACACGGGCAGAATTTCAGAGCAGGATCGTTACCATGGCACAGTCACCCGCGGGACAATTAATCTCTACTTTTGGTGGACCTGGGGGAATTGTCGCCGGTTCGATAAAGACTATCGTAGAAAGGGCTGAAAACCAAGCTGCGTAGAGTATTCCCAAACGTCAGGAATAACTCTGGGAACCTGAGAACAGGTGGGTCACAACGGTTCAGAGTGGTGCTTGGAGATGTCAATCCTGACGAGCAGCGACTAAGGATTGTAGTTACTTGTGTGGCTGTCCCTGTAATGGGTTAAACGAAACGGCGTAGTTTCGGCTACCACCAGGCGTTGAGCAATAGGAGTTAATCAGAAATGGCAGAGAAACAAGCGAAGGAAACTATAGAAGCCAAAGAAGTTGAGCAGGCAAACGAAACAAAGGAGACTAAAAAGAAGCAGAAGGATGATAAAGAGGCAAAGAAATGGAGCAGTGAGGTCAAGAAGTTAGGTGACCTGATAGTTGGCCTGACATTGATGCAAGCCAAAGAGCTTGGTGACTATCTCAGAGAGGAGTATGGTATAGAACCGGCTGCGGGTGGCACTGTTATGATGGCAGGCCCGGCGCTGGCAGCAGGTACCCCAACCGAGGAAGCTGAAGAAAAAACGAGCTTTGATGTAATCCTCAAAGAGTTCGGCGATAAGAAGATTCAGGTTATCAAAGAAGTAAGAGCTTTGACCGGATTGGGATTAAAAGAGGCCAAAGACCTTGTCGACAACGTGCCAAAGCCAGTCAAAGAAGGCCTGAGCAAAGAAGATGCAGAAACCACTAAAAAGCAACTGGAAGCAGCGGGGGCGGTTGTTGAATTGGCGTAGGCGAGGAGCATATCTTCTGAACCGTAAGACGTATATCGGACGATATACAATATATGGGATACGAATTAGTAATGGGTTAAACGTGGGAGTCTCAGATGGTCTCACAAGCCGTGCGCAATTTTAGCGAAGTCCGTGATGCCGTAGAAATTCCAGACCTAGTGGCGATACAAAACAGAAGCTATGAGTGCTTCTTGCAGAGGGACGTGGCAGCAACCAAAAGAGGGTGCATAGGGCTCGAAGCCCTGTTTCGGGAGATATTCCCTATCGAAAGCTATGATAAGAAAATGAGTTTGGAGTATCTCTACTACGAGCTGGAGAAGCCTCATTATACGCCGACCGAGTGCCGGCAGTTACGGCTGACTTACGCATACCCGCTGAAGATCTGTTGCAGACTGCGTACCGAAAAGGGTGAAGATTTAGCCGAGCAGGCGATATACCTTGGTGAAATGCCGGTCATGATAGGTGGCGGAGAGTTTGTCATTAACGGTGCGGTTAGGGTCATAGTGAGCCAGCTGCACCGAAGTCCAGGGGTTGATTTTCTCATCGAGAGCAAAGAGGGCGATAGGGTGCTGCACGGTGGCAGAATCATACCGGAAAGAGGTAGTTGGATAGAGATAGGTGTCACACAGAAAGATGTCTTGGTTGTCAAAATTGACCAGTCCAGCAAAATACCGGCAACTGTCTTCCTTCGAGCAATGGATCCTGCCTACAGCACCAGCGAGCAGATCATACGTCTGTTTCATCCGACAAAAACCATTTCAACAAACAAAATCACTCCTGCTATGTGGGCTGTAGGGCCGATTGTGGACACAGAAACTGGTGAAATCGCAGTAAAAGCTGGCACCCAAATCAGCGACAGGGTCTCTTTGATCCAACAAAGTGCCATCAAAAAAATTGAAGTTATCGAACATGTCCGAGACAGCATCATTTTGAACACTCTCGCGGAGGACGATTGCCAGAGCCATGAACAAGCGTTGCTGAAGTTTTATATGAGATTAAGACCGGGTAATCCTCCCAACCAAGAGAAGGCAAAAGCCTTCTTTGCAGAGAAATTCTTTGACTCGAATCGCTATCGTTTAGGGAAGGTTGGTAGATTCAGATTGAATCGCAAGTTCGCCCAGGCAGTAGACGAAAATGAGATGACACTTCGTCCCGAAGACTTCCTCAATACGATGAAATATATGATAGCTTTACGCAACAATGAGGGCGAGACTGACGATATCGACCATCTGGGCAACAGAAGGTTGCGGACAATTGAGGAACTAGCCGCCGACGAAATCCGAAAAGGGCTGCTGAAGCTTCGAAAGACCGTCCAGGAACGAATGAGTATTAAGAGGGACGCTGACGAACCGCCGCGGATCGCAGACTTGGTTAATTCTAAGAGTGTAGCCAGCAGTATAAACTATTTCTTTGGCAGGGGTGAGTTGAGTCAGGTTGTTGACCAGACCAATGCTCTAAGCCAGTTGACTCACGAAAGGCGTTTGTCTGCTCTGGGCCCGGGCGGCTTGAACAGAAGACGAGCGGGCTTTGAAGTCCGGGATGTACATATCAGCCACTACGGTAGAATCTGTCCAATTGAAACTCCGGAAGGAACAAATATCGGCCTGATTTCATCGCTGGCAATATTTGCGACGGTTGACGAATATGGATTTTTGCTAACGCCATATCGCAAGGTCAAAAATAGTAAGGTGACCAACGAGGTGGACTACTTGCGTGCCGATGAGGAGATGAAGGAAGTATTCGCGCCCCCAAGTGTTGTCGAGGGCAATGGTGGTAGGGGCCGAATCAGAAAGGGATTGGTGTTGGCCAGAAAAGGAGGCGAGCTGGCCCATGTTTTACACAACGAAGTTGGCTACGTGGACATTTCACCCAAACAAATTGTCGGTGTTTCAGCTTCGCTTATCCCTTTTCTGGAGCATGATGACGCGAACAGAGCTTTGATGGGTTCGAATATGCAGCGACAGGCGGTTCCACTGTTAAAAACAGAGCCCCCTTTGGTTGGCACAGGCATGGAAAAAGTAGTTGGGCAAAACTCAAGTATGGTGGTCCGCGCCGAGAACAGCGGCGTTGTTACAGCAATAGACGGGACTAAGATAGTCATTAACCATACTGACGAATATGACCTCGCCAAATTTATCGGATTAAATGAAAGAACGTGCCTTAATCAAAAACCTACGGTAGCGCTGGGCGATAAGGTTAAGGCCGACCAGATCATAGCAGATGGTGGAGGCACGGCCCAAGGTGTGCTGGCCCTCGGTAAAAATGTGCTCGTCGGATTCGTCTCTTTTGACGGGTTTAACTTCGAGGATGCGATTATTGTCAGTGAGAGGCTCTGTAAGAACGATAGCTTTACGAGTATTCACATCGACGAATTCACAGCTGAAGTTCGTGAAACCCGCCTCGGCAAGGAAGAATTTACGCGTGACATTCCCAACGTCAGCGAAAAGGCACTGCGAAACCTGGATGAACACGGAATAGTCCGGGAAGGAACAAGGGTATGCCCAGATGATATCCTCGTTGGCAAGGTCGTACCCAAGAGTAAGACTGAACTGACACCTGAAGAGAAACTGCTACATGCAATATTTGGCAGAGCAGGCGAAGATGTCAAGAATGACTCACTTGAACTGCCCAGTGGATACGAAGGAGTGGTAATAAAAACCGAACTGTTTACAAGACGCGGTGCGGGTAGCGAGGAACAGAAGAGGAATCTTACGGCTCAGGTAAAACAGCATGCAAAGGAGATGAAGGCCAAGGAATGTGTGATATTTAGGCAGATGATCGAGGCCATCCACGAGAAATTCGATGTCAACATCGTAGACGCGTCTACGCGTCAGAAAGTAGGTGCCAGCACTGATGATGAGGTCATTTACGAGCAGATAGAAAGCTTTGATATCAAGTGGGTCAAACCTGCGTCCGCCCGGGATGATGTACAGAAGATCGTTGATAAATTTTGGGCCAAGATTACCGAAGTTCAGGAAGAAAAGCATCGCAAGATTGAGAGATTGAAGCACGGTGATGAACTGCCTAGCGGCGTCTTGCAGATGGCAAAGATCTACGTTGCAATCAAAAGGACATTGTCGATCGGCGATAAAATTGCTGGACGCCATGGTAACAAGGGTGTTATCGCTAAAATAATGCCTGAAGAAGATATGCCATTTCTCGAGGATGGTACGCCCCTCGACATATTGCTGAATCCTCTTGGCGTGCCAAGCCGAATGAATGTGGGTCAGATACTCGAAACTCACCTTGGCTGGGTGGCAAAGGTTATAGGCTTTAATGCTATCACGCCGGTCTTCGACGGCGCCACCGAAGATGATATCCGGAGACTAAACGACGAAGCGAATGAGCTTATGAGGCAGCGAGCCGCGGATCTTGAGGAGCGAGGTGAAGCACCGTGCGATGATGAGTTCTTCATAAACGTCCCGGGAACACTAAAGACTCAATTGTATGATGGCAGGACGGGCGAGCCGTTTGACCAAAAGGCGACCATCGGATACATCTATATGATGAAGCTGCATCATCTTGTCGATGACAAGATTCACGCCAGAGCCACCGGCCCGTATAGTCTGATTACGCAGCAACCGTTGGGTGGCAAGGCCAGAACCGGCGGACAAAGGTTCGGCGAAATGGAAGTGTGGGCCCTCGAAGGCTATGGGGCGGCCTATACACTGCAAGAGATGCTAACGGTCAAGAGTGACGATGTGGAAGGCCGAACAAAAATCTATGAATCGATGGTCAAAGGACAAAATACCCTGGAAGCAGGCACACCACTGTCCTTTGACGTACTGTGCAACGAAATAAGAGGACTGGGACTGAATATCCAACTAGAAAAGAAACGGCTTGGAAGCACTGCTCTATAAAACTGGTCACCAAACACTGTCTACTGTAAGGGGCAATAGATGTTAGGAAATATTTACGACCGCATTAATGACTATGGTTCGGTCAAGATTTCGCTGGCCAGCCCAAACGACATCCGTAGCTGGTCTTTTGGCGAAGTGCGCAAGCCTGAGACTATAAACTACCGTACTTATCGCCCGGAGAAGGACGGTTTATTCTGCGAGCGGATCTTTGGGCCCGAGCGGGACTGGGAATGTGCTTGTGGTAAATATAAGGGCACCAAGTTCAAGGGGATCATTTGCGACCGTTGCGGAGTGAAAGTCACGCACAGTCGCGTTCGGCGCAAGCGAATGGGACACATCAATCTTGCGGCGCCGGTTGTGCACATATGGTTTTTCAAGTCCATACCGAATCGTCTTGGCAACATTTTGGCAATGAAAACATCAGACCTGGAGAAAATAGTCTATTTCCAGGACTATGTTATCACGGACCCTGGGCAAAGCCCACTAAAACTGGGTCAACTGCTTAGCGAAGAAGAATTCCGTGAGGCGACGAACAAGTACGGCAGCTCGTTCAAGGCTTCCATGGGTGCCGAAGCCGTCAGGGCAATGTTGGAGAATCTTGACCTGGATGCTATCGGTGTGCAGCTTAGGCGAGCGATAACCAAGACCAATAGTAAGCAAAAGATCAAAGATCTTACGAAACGTCTAAAGACTATTAACGAAGTCAACAATAGCAGTAACAAGCCGGAGTGGATGGTGCTCGAAGCTATTCCTGTGATCCCGCCGGATTTGCGTCCCTTAGTTCTTCTTGAAAGGGACAATTTCGCAACCAGTGATCTAAATGATCTTTACAGGCGAATTATAAATCGTAACAACCGCCTAAAGAAGCTTATGGACCTGAACGCGCCCGAGGTGATTATCCGCAATGAAAAACGAATGCTTCAGCAGGCGGTGGATTCACTGCTTGACAACAGTCGATGCCGCAGGCCTGTTCTGGGTAGTAATAACCGGCCACTAAAATCCTTGACCGACATGATCAAAGGCAAACAAGGTCGATTTCGCGAAAACCTTCTGGGCAAGCGTGTAGATTACTCAGCTCGATCAGTAATTGTAGTAGGACCTGACCTAAGACTGTACCAATGTGGCCTGCCGAAGAAAATAGCTTTGGAACTGTATCAGCCTTTTATTATACGCAAACTCAAACAACATGGCTTTGCCGATACAATCAAAAGCGCCAAGAGAATGATTGAACGGCGTGACGAACAAGTCTGGGATATCCTCGAGGAAGTCATTCACCAGCATCCGGTTTTGCTCAACCGGGCACCCACACTCCATCGAATGGGCATTCAGGCCTTTGAGCCGGTACTTGTGGAAGGCAACGCGATTATGCTTCACCCACTGGCCTGTAAGGGATTTAACGCTGACTTTGACGGCGATCAGATGGCGGTGCATTTGCCGCTAAGTGTTGAAGCCCAGGCTGAGACTCACATCTTAATGATGACTACGAGCAATATTTTTTCGCCAGCCAACGGCTCACCCATGGTTGGACCATCACAGGATATGGTGATGGGCAATTACTATCTGACTATTTTGATTGATGACCTGCGATCACCGGTCAAAGATTCTCAATCAAAACTCGAAAGTCGCAAACCAGCTGTTTTTCGCGACGCTTTCGAAGCACTAATGGCTTACGAAATGGGCAAAATCAATTTGCACGAAAAGATCAAGGTGCGTATCCGTCATCAACCATCGACGAACAAGGATGGGGACATGGAATACGAAGTACTTGAAACAACGGTAGGCAGGTGCATATTCAATGATATACTGCCTGTGGGAATGCCGTTTTATAATATGACGATGTCTCAAAAGAAGTTGAGCCAGGTAATTAGTGACTGTTTCGAGTTTGCTGGCAGTGCCGAAACGGTGGATTTGCTGGACAGAATCAAGGCTCTGGGCTTCAAATATGCCACACTTGCCGGCTTGAGCTTTGGCATTACAGACTTGAAAATACCGGCGAAGAAAGCTGAGATTATCAGCGAGACAGAAAAAAGAGTCGGCAAAATCCATAGGAACTACAACGAAGGTGTTCTGACCGAGCGTGAAAGATATAATCAGGTTATTGACGCGTGGACGAATGCTCGCGTGGCGGTTACTAATGAAATGATACGTGGCCTTAGAGAAGACGCCAATGAGGACGGCACGCCATACCTGAATCCGATATATCTCATGACTGATTCCGGCGCAAGAGGTAGCATCGACCAGATACAGCAGCTTGCAGGGATGCGGGCATTGATGGCAAAGCCCAGCGGTGAGATCATCGAAACGCCCATCAAATCGAATTTCCGTGAAGGACTGAGCGTTCTCGAGTACTTTAGCTCTACGCACGGAGCACGCAAGGGATTGGCCGACACCGCCTTAAAGACGGCTAATTCGGGCTATCTTACCCGCAAACTTATCGATGTGGCTCAAAACGTAATTGTTATTGAGCGAGACTGTCAAACCTTACAGGGTATTACAAAAAGCACAGTCAGCAGAGGTGAGCAGATTGATGTGCCGCTTGCTCAACTCATTATCGGCAGAACAGCCAGGGATAATATCCGTAACCCAATTACCGACGAGATGATTGTTCGCGAGAACGAGGTCATAACTGCGGAAGCAGCTGCAAAGATCGAAGCGTTAGGTCTTGACGCTTGCAGAGTTAGAAGCTCGCTGACCTGTGATAGCCCGTTTGGCATTTGTGCGAAGTGTTACGGTTGGGATATGAGTACCGGCCAACTTATCGAAGAAGGTTCGGCGGTAGGTATTGTTGCTGCACAGTCGATCGGTGAACCGGGAACTCAGTTGACACTGCGGACGTTCCATACTGGCGGCGTTGCTTCCAGAGCTATACTTGAGCGCGAGCAGAAAGCCACCTATGCCGGAAAAGTCCAATATCGCGATATAAATGCAGTCTCCTTCGACCGCGGCGACGGTAGTACGCAGGTAGTCGCACTCAAGCGCAATGGCGAAATAGCTATTCTCGACCCAAAGGACCGAGAGCTCGATAGGTTCAAAGTCCCCTACGGGGGCACGATTTTGGTCAAGGATGGCCAAAAGGTCAAAATGGGAGTGATGTTGTTCAAATGGGACCCCCATCGCACGCCGATTCTGGCAGAGGTACCTGGTCTAATACGCTTTGTGGATATTGTTGAGGGCGAGACCGTCCAAACAGAAGAATTAAAAATCAAGACTGCAAAGTTGAAGATCAAGGATTCGGAAGAGGACGCCGCATCGCCGCAAGCCAGGACCGTGGAAAGGCCGGTGGTAATCGAGCACAAAGGTGACAAGCACCCGCAGATTATCATAGAAGATGCCAGCGGCAAAATACTGGATGTTCACTATCTGCCTGCTGGCGCCAGAATTGAGGTTGCTGAGGGTCAGCATGTGCAGGCAGGGCAACTGCTTGCTCATCAACCCCGAGCGACCGGTGGTACGCAGGACATCACTGGAGGACTACCCAGAGTCACCGAAGTATTTGAAGCACGGAAACCCAAGGACCCTGCTGCAATGGCTGAGATCTCAGGCCGAATCGAGTTGCGAAGTGACAAACGCAAAGGCAAAATGACAATCATAATCCGCAGTGAAAGTGGTATGGAAAAAGAACACCACGTCCCGCGCGATAGGCATCTTAATGTTCACGCCGGTGATACGGTGGAAGCCGGAGACGCGTTGACGGATGGACCACTAGTGCCACACGATATTCTGCGGATTAAGGGCGAGGAAGCATTGCAGAGGTACTTAATAGCGGAAATTCAAAATGTTTACCGTTCACAAAATGTCAATATCAACGATAAACACATTGAGATTATTATCTCCCAAATGATGCGAAAGGTAGAAATAGAATCTGTTGGTGATAGCGCGTTCTTACCGGGAGAGGTCGTTGACAAGTTTGTTTTCCGAAGAGAAAATGAGAGGTTGACCAATAGTGTCAAGATTGCAAGCGTTGGAGACGTATCTGATTTAGAAGAAGGTCAAATTGTTGATAAGAAAGAACTTGCCCGTATGAACGAGAAGGTTGAATCACTTGGCGGTACGCCGGGAAAGGGCAGAAAACCGAAGCCTGCCACGGCTAAGACGTTGCTTCTGGGAATCACAAAAGCTTCGCTCTGGTCGGAGAGCTTCATCGCAGCAGCCAGCTTCCAGGAAACTACCAAGGTCTTGACGGAAGCATCTTTGGCTGGTAAGGTAGATAGACTCCATGGCTTGAAGGAGAACGTGATACTCGGTCATCTAATACCGGCCGGCACCGCTTTCAAGCCCCATCTGGAAATGAGAGTCAAGCACCTCGTAGAAGCTCCTTTGCCGAAGGAATTTGAAGAGGTTAAGGAAGGTAAAGAAGCAGAAGCAAAAGCCGAGGCTGCTGTCAAGGAAGCTTTAGGGATCAAGTGATTATGGCTAATTTAAGACGATATGAGAGATGTGAATTATGCCTACCATTAACCAGTTAGTTAGACGTCCGAGAGCGAAGTCGAAGGGCCGAAAGCGAGTATCTGATATTAGTGGTTCGCCGCAGAAAAGAGGCGTGTGTCTGATTGTAAGGACTCAAACACCCAAGAAACCGAACTCGGCTCTACGGAAAGTTGCTCGGGTTCGGCTAACAAACGGCAAGGAGGTCACGGCTTACGTACCAGGCATTGACCACAACCTCCAAGAGCACAGCACAGTCTTGATTCGCGGAGGTCGGGTCAGGGACTTGCCGGGTGTCCGGTATCACATCATTCGTGGCGTCCTTGACTGTGCCGGTGTGGCTAATCGCAAACAGGGTAGAAGCAAATACGGTGCGAAGAAAGCTAAATGAAGTAAATCAGCAGACGCGTGTATGCAGCGGTCGGCGGACAGGTATGCCAGCAGACGCATCCACGCGTACATGAGGTTATTATGGCAAAAAAGTGGACTGCTTCAGGTCAACAGCTAAAGCCTGACCCCAAGTATAACAGCAAGCTGGTCGCAAAGTTCATCAACTGCATGATGTGGGATGGCAAGAAGAGTACTGCGCAGCGGATTTTCTATGATGCCATGGGTGTCATAGCCAACAAGATGAAAGATGCTCCAGTGTCTCAGGATGCAAAAGACGGTACAGCGGAACCCCCTTTGCCTGTTGACGTATTCGAAACCGCCGTAAATAATGTGAAACCGCTGCTGGAAGTTCGCAGCAAGCGTATAGGTGGAGCGAGCTATCAGGTGCCAATGCAGGTGAATCCCAAACGCCAGCAATCATTGGCTTTTCGCTGGATATTGCAGGCGGCGAGGGCCAAAAAGGGAAAGCCGATGTGTGAGCGATTAGCTGCTGAACTGGTTGATGCCTATAACGGGCACGGCGGCGCAATGACCACCCGAGAAAATATCCATAGGATGGCAGAGGCAAATAAGGCTTTTGCCCACTTTGCCTGGTAAAAGTAATGGTCGTTAACTGCCACGGCGCGTTTATGAAGTACCCGTGGCAGTTTTTTTATTCACATTCAGAACAGAATGGCGGGCCCCGCTTCGCGGGAAACCGATGCTGAATCGTACATGGTGATATGAACCACGAACCGTCAGATGCGAGTAATGGTGAGCAGGTTGGATAAGATACGCAATATTGGAATTATAGCCCATATTGACGCCGGCAAGACGACAATAACCGAACGCATACTCTACTATACCGGCAAGACCTACAAGATGGGGGAAGTCCACGACGGCACTGCGGTTATGGACTATATGGAAGAGGAACAAAGAAGAGGCATAACTATTACATCAGCCGCAACGAAATGCCCATGGAAGAGTTCCGAAATCAACCTTATCGACACACCGGGACATATTGATTTTACCGCTGAGGTTGAAAGGTCGTTGCGTGTTCTCGATGGGGCTATAGCTGTGTTTGACGGCAGTGAGGGTGTGCAGGCGCAAAGCGAGACCGTCTGGAGACAGGGACAAAAATACGGGTTGCCTTGTCTTTGCTTTGTGAACAAAATGGACAAAACCGGGGCGGATTTCCAGATGAGCGTTGAAAGCATTCGCGACAAGCTCCTTGCTAATCCTATCCTATTGCAGATTCCCATCGGAGCCGAAGATTCTTTTGCCGGTCTGGTGGACTTAGTTGCGATGCAGGCCGTTTTCTACGAGGCCGAACAGATGGGGGCAACCTTCAAAGAGACGGAAATTCCTGCCTACATGAGACAAATTGCTGCGCAGCAGAGAAACCAAATGATTGAACTCGCAGCCGAATATGATGAAGAGCTGATGGATCGTTTTGTGCACGACAAGCACGCCAGCAGTGAAATGATCAATAGAGCGATTAGGAAAGGAACTCTGAACAGTAAGCTTCATCCGGTATTTGTCGGCTCGGCCTTAAAGTACATCGGGGTGCAAAGGCTGCTGGACGGCGTTGTGGCGTATTTGCCCTCACCATTGGAAAAACCTGTGCTAATCGGGCATAAACCCAATGATAAAAGCAAAAAGATATCGGTTAAATGCGACCCCAGCGGAAGTCTGGTAGCACTTGCATTTAAGATCACCAGTGATGTGCATGGTGATTTGAGCTTTTTGAGAATCTATCAAGGCACGTTGAAGTCTGGTACTAGAGTCCTTAATGCAAATCGTGACAAGCGAGAAAATATTACCAGAATATTTGAGATGCACGCCAAAGAGCGGAAGATTTTGGATTCCGCTGGTGCCGGCGATATTGTCGCAGTCGTTGGGCTCAAACAGACCCTCACCGGTGATACGATCTGCAACCCTAAGAAGCCAGTCTTGCTGCCCAGCATTACATTCCCACAGACTGTTATTACCATGTCAATAGAACCAAAAACTGCGGCAGAAAAGGCAAAGTTGGCTGCTGCGCTAGAGGCCTTGCGGCGCGAAGATCCGACGTTCGCATGCAAGATAGACAGTGAAACGGGCCAAACCATCATCAGTGGAATGGGTGAACTGCACTTGGAAATACTCCAGCACAAGCTGGTCAAAGATAAGAAAGTCAATGTCCGGGTTGGCAAACCGAGGGTCGCTTATAAAGAAGCAATTACCAAACCGGCGGAGGCGGAGGGCAAATTCATACGCCAAACAGGCGGTCACGGCCAATATGGGCACGTTGTATTGATGATTGAGCCGCTGTTTGCGGAGGATGGGAACTGGAGTCCCGAGACAGGATTTGAGGGCCAATCCGTTTCCAACGCTGTGCCAAGAGAGTATGTACCTGCGGTGGAAAGGGGCGCCAGGGAAGCCTTGGGCAGCGGCGTTTTGGCAGGGTATCCTGTTGTGGGAGCTAAAGTTACGCTAATTGATGGTTCGTTCCATTCGGTGGATTCTTCGGACTTGGCTTTCGAACAGGCTGCGGCGATTGCAGTAGAAAAGGCGCTAAAAGAAGCAGGACCTGTCTTGCTTGAGCCGGTAATGTGGCTTCAAGCGGTGGTTCCAGAAGCCACTTTTGGGGCCGTTCAGAGCAATCTGCTTGGAAAGAGGGGTATTATTACGCATTGTCGGGCCCATGGAAATATGCGGGTGATCGATGCCAAGGTGCCCTTGGTGGAAATGTCTGGATATTCCAGCGAGATTCGAAGTCTGACAGCTGGCCGGGGAACCTTCACTCTGGAGCCATTGAGCTATGAGAAGGTGCCGGAACAGATTGCGCAAAAGATTATCCTCTGAGAAGCATGGTATTTTTTGTGTTTGAGGGAAAATTTTTGTCGAAATAACGTTGACAAAAAAAAGCTTACGGACTACCATACAGGTTTTCGGCTATCTAAGCCGTTGCCAAAAGTGGGTTTGTGTCCAAATTATTTGAACTATCGCACGCCCATATGTTGGTCGTCAAGGATGGTTTATTAGGTACTCTGCCAAACTCAAGGGATGCACCAAGGCTGATTGTTGGCTTTTAGAGGGGCTGGAAGTGGCCCCAAGCGAACTCTGAAGGAAGGCGAATTCGGCAATTGATCGGTGGAAATTCAAGTTGTAAAGGATAATCAACTGCCAGCAACAAGGCCTTTCCTGCCAAAATCAAACGAGATAGGTATAGCGGACAAGAGAGACTATACGCTGAGAGACAGTTTCATCTTGTGTGCTGCCGTATAAGTCGATATATCGCAATACTTTATGGGCTCTACAGCGCTAATTCTATCTAAGATAACGCTTTGCCCCGTGCTTTGGCAAGGGGCGGAAAATGTCTGTGTGGGTTCAGATTTGCGCCTGCGAGAGTAGGCAGCGACGAACGTAGAGGAAGATCATGGCTGCTGAAACTGAGAGAATAAGAATTAGGATGGAGGCTTACGATCACAGGACGCTTGACGCATCAGCGAAGGAAATAGTAGAGCATGCTCGAAGGACTAATGCTCGTGTTAGCGGCCCGGTGCCTTTGCCTACGCGTATTGAACGGTATACCGTCTTGCGAAGTCCCCACATAGACAAAAAATCACGTGAGCAGTTTGAACTAAGGACTCATAAACGTCTGATTGATATTCACGAAGCCAATGCGCGAACGGCTGAAGTGTTAAACCGTCTTGTGGTACCGGCCGGTGTCTTCGTGAAGATAAAGGCGTGACTCGTACCCTGTGTCCTGTGCCCCGCACCTCGCGTGGCAAATGTTGGGCGACCAGAAAATGGCAATGTTATTAGGGAAAAAAGTTGGCATGACGCGGCTCTATGATAAATCGGGCAAGTTAGTGCCTGTTACGGTCATAGAAGCTGGCCCGTGTACCATTATGCAGGTCAAAACGACCGAGATCGATGGTTATAACGCTATCCAACTGGGCTACGATGACGTCAAGCCCTCGCGCAGGAAGAACCCGCAGATAGGACATGCTGAGAAGGCTAATTCGCAGCCGAAGAAATTTATTAGGGAGTTGCGCTTGTCGGAAGAGGGCGAGCCCGAGTATAAAGTTGGAGATGCCGTTACTGTCTCCGTTTTTGCCGAGAGTGAATTTGTGGATGTTACAGGTACAAGCAAAGGCAAAGGCTTTGCCGGCGTGATGAAGCGGCATGGCTTTAGTGGTTTTCCGGCCTCACACGGCACGGAGAGAAAGCACAGAGCACCCGGCTCGATATCAAGTTTTGCCAGTGACGCCGGTCATGGCGGAAGCCCCAAGAAGGGTAAGCGGATGGCAGGGCATATGGGTAACTGCCGTGTGACTGCTAAAAACCATAGCTTGCTGGCGATAGACGAGCAAAAGAATCTAATAGTTGTCAGAGGTTCCGTACCAGGCCCTGCCGGTAGCTATTGCATCGTTCGTAGCGCCAAAAAGGGCTGAATAATTTAGGAGCAGAAATCTAAACATGATTGATCTGGCCGTTTACAACACCGAAGGTCAGGAGATTGATAGCTTAAGCGTCGACGAGTCGGCTCTTGGTGGCACGGTCAGATACCGGTTGCTAAAGCAGGCGATTGTTATGTATCACGCCAACAAGCGTGTGGGAACCGCTGCAACAAAGGGCAGAAGCATGGCAGCTGGCTCCGGCAAAAAGCTCTTCAGACAAAAAGGTACTGGATTCGCCAGGGTTGGCAACCGCAGAACCGGCAAACGTGTCGGCGGGGGAGTTACCTTTGCAAAGACCGCCAGAGATTTCAGTAAACGTATGCCTAAAAAGCAGAGAAAACTGGCCAGAGACTCGGCAATATTGGCGAAGCTTAAGAATAACAATGTTGTGGTAGTTGATGGGTTAGACTTCCAGAAGCCCAAGACCAGAGATTTTGTAAGCGTTCTAAGCAACTTAGGGATTGACGGTAGTTGTCTCGTGGCAATTAACGAATATGAAGATAATCTCCATAAGTCAGCTAAGAATGTTCCAAAGGTGGCTGTTGTACCCGTGGCTGAACTCAACGCTGCTGGCATCTGCAGCCACCATAAAATGCTGTTCACCAAAGAAGCGTTCTTGTCTGTTTTGGAATTGAAACAAAGCAGGTGAAAGTTAGAGCTTAATGACGTGGATGACTATAGTATAATAATCCGGCCTTTGGTTACCGAGCAGGGAATACACTTTGCCAATACAAAGGGTGCCTACTCTTTTGAGGTAAATCGCAGGGCAAATAAGACCCAGATAAAGAATGCTGTGGAAAGGGTATACGGTGTCAAGGTGCACAAGGTGAGAACTGCTAACCGCAAAGGTAAACATCGCCGCAGAGGTAGAGCCGTCGGTATGACACCGAATTGGAAGAAAGCTGTCGTTTTTCTTGAATCTGACTATCATATAGATTTGTTCTAAATGTGACGTGCCAAGTACGAGATACGAATTATGGGTATTCGAGTTTATAAACCAACAAGTCCCGGGCGTCGAAACAGTTCGGTCAATGACTATGCTGAGTTGACGTCGAGTGAGCCTGAGAAGTCGCTGTGTAAGCGGATAAAGAAGAAAGGTGGAAGAAACCATCATGGTGTTACCACTACTAGGTTTGTAGGCGGTGGGGCAAGGAAAATCTACCGTATCATCGATTTTAAGCGAGATAAAGACGGCGTCCCGGCGAAAGTGGCAACGATTGAATATGACCCCAACAGAAACTGCTTTGTATCCCTGTTGCACTACGTCGACGGCGAGAAAAGATATATATTGTCACCGCTTGGCATAAAGGTCGGAGACCGGATAGAAAGCGGCCCGTCTTGTGAACCTAAGATCGGCAATGCGATGCCACTTAAGGCGATCCCTGCTGGTCTCGAGGTTCACAATATCGAAATGACTGCTGGCCAGGGTGGAAAGTTGGTTCGAGGTGCCGGCAATGCGGCCAGAATCGTCGCCAAAGAAGGTGATTGGGCAACTATCGTTTTGCCAAGCGGCGAGATGCGAATGGTCCGCAAGGAATGCCGAGCGACAATCGGCCGCGTCAGTAATCCCGAGCACCAAAATGTACGTATCGGCAAGGCCGGGCGAAAGCGCCACATGGGTCGCAGGCCTCACGTGAGAGGCAAGGCAATGAACCCTGTTGCTCACCCGATGGGTGGTGGAGAAGGCAGGGCGAACGGTGGGCGCCACCCTTGCTCGCCCACGGGTATACTGGCAAAAGGTGGAAAAACCAGAAATCCCAGAAGTCCAAGCAACAAGAGGATTATTCGAAGGCGTAAGAGTAAGAGGCAAAAACTGTTGGCTATATAGAAACGCTATCTGTATTTAATGACGTCCGGTGACGCTGTAAGTGAAGCCGGATACATGCTGCCAAATATGAGATGTGAAAATGGGAAGATCCCTTAAAAAAGGCCCATATGTTGACGAGAAGCTGTTTAACAAGGTCAGCAAGCAAATGAATTCGGGCTCTCGTGACCCAATAAAGACCTGGGCGAGAAGATGCACCGTGGTTCCCGAATTCGTCGGCTTTACTTTTATGGTCCACAACGGCAAAATCTTCAACAAGGTTTTCGTAACAGAAGATATGGTAGGGCACAAGCTGGGTGAGTTTTCACCCACCAGAACGTTTAAGGGTCATTCAAGCAAGAAAATAAAGTAATGAAGTGAGAAAATGTATCTAGTTAAGGCGGCTCCATGAAGTCTGGTGCAAGGCGACTGAGGATACGAAGTACAAGGTTATGTTAAGTGCCAACAAGCTAAAAGAGATTTGTCAACAACGGCAAATAGACATAGAGAACTTGGCTGGCCAAGTTGTCAGAGGCGGACTCGACAAGGACAAGGCGATGGCGGCTATTAGGAACTGGCAAAAAGGTCTTTTTAAGCCCATACCGCGCAGAGAGGATATTCGCCACCTAGCAGCCGCTTTGAGTGTTGAGGTAAACGATTTGACTGACTGGCGCTCGTCTTGTCGCTTTGCTCCGTTTTCGGCTCGCAAAGCCAGACTGGTTACGCAATTGATAGTCGGCCGAAGCGTGCAGGATGCAATGGACATTTTGAAGTTCACAAGAAAACGTGCAGCAGTGACTGTTGACAAAGTCCTAAGAAGCGCCGTCGCAGATGCCGATGAGCAGCAGGCTGATATAGACAATCTCTACATTAGCGAGGCCCGTGTCGACGATGTGGGCGTTCGCATCGGTACAAAAAGATGGATGCCGAAAGACAGGGGCAGAGCGCATCCTATTCGCAAGAAAGCATGTCACATATTTGTGACGATAACGCAAGCATAAGGAGTTAAAAAAGCAAGACGTGATACGTAATGTGCAATATTATGTGCGAGACATGAGATTATGGGTCAAAAAACATCGCCAATAGGTCTGAGAACCGGAATAACCCTTGGCTGGCAGAGCACCTGGTTTGCTCCAAAGGCCAACTATGGCGATTTTCTCATCGAGGACCAGAGAATCCGCCGCTATGTTGACAAGAGATTCAATCGGCAGATGCCCAAAGGAGCGGTGGCAAAGACCGAAATAATCCGGACGCGCAACGAGGTAAACGTAACGCTGCACAGTGCTCGGCCCGGCGTGGTCATCGGTCCAAGAGGTGGCGAAGTAGACAAGTTACGAGAAGAGCTTGAAGAGATGACAGGCCGAAAGGTGACTGTTAATGTTATTGAGATAAAGGAGCCGGACCTGAACGCTACCTTGGTCGCCGAGGCAATCGCTGAGCAACTGTCCAAGCGAGCCTCATTTAGACGCACAATGAAACAGTATTGCGAATCGTCAATGAATGCCGGCGCAAAAGGAGTTAAGATCATCTGCGCAGGACGACTGGCAGGCGCAGAAATGGCGCGGAAAGAAACGCAGAAGCTCGGGAGTATTCCGCTGCATACATTTGACGCTAATGTAGATTATGCTGTCGCAACGTCGAGAACAACGTATGGAACGATTGGCGTAAAGGTCTGGATTTATAAAGGCAAATTTGGCGAGAAGATTGAGCAAGGGCCGCGTCGTCGGATTCGCCCACGAAGGCAGACCGCTGTAAGATCTACACGAACTACTCTGCCTAAGACTGCGCCGGTTGTTGAAAGTGGCAGCAGTACCGCCGCCAATCTGATTGCTTCACCGCAAAAAGATGGTAGCAGCGAACAAAGTAGCGCCGAGGGAGCAGGCGCTGACGCCGATCGACAGTAGCGGGTTGGAAAACAAGAACTGAAAGCCATCTTTGTAAGGGTCCAGAAATGGCGATGATGCCGAAGAGAGTTAAATATCGCAAAAGCCAACGCGGCAGAATGAGAGGCAATGCCGCGAGAAGCAATTTTGTGGCGTTCGGCGAATATGGCTTGCAGGCTCTAGAAAGCAGCTGGATCACTGCCAGGACCATTGAGGCCGGTCGAGTCGCTGCAACTCATTTTTTGCATCGTGAAGGCAAAGTCTATCTCAGACTATTTCCGCACAAGCCGGTATCTTCCAAGCCATTAGAGACTAGGATGGGCAAAGGTAAAGGTGAGCCCGAGTTCTGGGTCGCCAGGGTCAGGCCCGGACAGATTTGCCTTGAGATCGGCGGCGTAAGTGAAGATGTGGCAAAGCAGGCCTTGCTCAGGGTAGCTCATAAAATGCCGATAAGGTGTAGATTAGTCAGGCGAAGACATTCACTGTAATAGGGAACCCAGAAAGATGAAAGCGCAGCAGTACCGCGAGATGAGCTCAGAAGAGCTCGAGGGCAAGCTGGAAGATCTCCAGAAGCACCTCTTTGATTTGCGCTCCCAGGCAGTTACAGAGAAGCTGGAGAATTCTAAGGCCATAACTAATGTCAGGCGCGATATCGCCAGGCTTAAGACGATAGTGCATGAAAGAGCCCAAGCGCAATAGCGTGTGTTTGCGAACTGCGACCGCCTACTGGAAATCAAACATGCAAAATAGAAAATCAAGAACTTTGACTGGTGTAGTAATTAGCGACAGTGGGACTAAGAGCATTAGAGTTTCCATTGATTTCAAGGTCAGGCATCCAAAATACAGCAAGTACATAAAGCGTAGAACAAAAGTTGGCGTCCATGATGAACGTGGACAGGCGGGTATCGGCGACATTGTTGAAATTGCTGAATGCAGGCCTTATAGCAAAACCAAGAGTTGGCGTCTGACCAAAGTCCTGGAAAAGGCCGTTCAGATTGAACCATGAAAGTTTAATCGCCAAGCGAAATACGAAATGTGAGGACTGCAGATACGGAAACGGTACGGTGATTCAGCAGGAGACAAAGTTGGATATAGCCGACAACTCGGGTGTCAAGTCGGCACTGTGCATAAAGGTCCTCGGAAGGGGTGGGGCTCGGGGTAGAAGAACACGGCCCACCGCCAGCGTGGGAGATGTTGTCTCCGTCGCCATTAAAAAATCATTACCAACCTGTCAGTTGGACGATAAAAAAGTGCACAAGTGCGTTATTATCCGTACCAAAAGTCCTGTGAAACGCTCTGATGGTAGCTACGTAAGATTCGACAGCAATGCTGCAGTGATGATTGATAACGAAGGTAATCCAATAGGCACGAGAATCTTCGGTGCGGTAGCTCGCGAGCTGCGTGACAAGAACTTTATGAAGATCATCTCTCTGGCGAGTGAGGTCGTGTGAAAGGTACCTGGGGCGTATGGCAAAGGAGAATCAGCAAAGAGCTGACGTAGGACTTTATATTTCGATATATGGCTTTGACATCTGATTTCTGACATTCGATTTCAAAATGGCACTACACATTAAAAAAGGTGACATGGTTGAGATAATAGCCGGTGACGATAAAGGCGCTACTGGTAGGGTGCTGCGCGTCATACCTGATAAGAATAAGGTAGTCGTACAAGGTCACAATATAGTAAAGAAGCACGTTAGGCCTTCACGCAAGAATCCCCAGGGAGGCCGGATCAACGTGGAGCAGCCTATCCACATAAGCAATGTCTTGCCGGTGAATCCGAAGAGCTCAAAGGGCAGTAGAGTCAAGTATAGATTAGACGAGGATGGCGGTAAGAGACGAATTGCTTCGGGTGACGATACCGAAATTGGCGTCGTTAGAAAGGCAAAATAGTATTCCATGAATTGTTAAGTCGTAGTGCGAAATGGCACGTTTGAGAGATTTATATAAGTCCAAGGTTGTCCCAGCGTTGACCAAGGAATTTGGCTACAAGAACTACATGGCTGTGCCGCGAATGGAGAAGATTGTTGTCTCTATGGGTGTTGGCAGGGCGGTCCAAGATAAGAAGTTTCTGGAATCAGCTAAGAAAGACCTAACGATGGTTACCGGCCAAATGCCCGCCGTTTGTAAAGCCAAGAAAAGTGTTTCGAATTTCAAAGTTCGTAAGGATATGGAGACCAGCTTGAAAGTCACGGTCCGCGGCGTGAGAATGTATGAATTTATGGACAGACTCATTAATCTTGCAATCCCCCGCGTGAGGGATTTTCGCGGCCTTAATCCGCATAGTTTTGATGGCAGAGGCAACTACTCGATGGGCCTGGCCGAACAGAGTGTCTTTCCAGAGATCAACCCAGCCCAGATGGAGTTTCAGCAGGGTATGAACATAACCTTTGTAACGACCGCAAGAACTGATAAAGAAGCAAAGAAAATGCTATCGCTCTTCGGTATGCCATTTAGATGAGAACAAGCGAGTTGTGATAGCCTGTACGTGTACACCGAATGCTTTACGCTAAAAGGAGCGCGTGGATGTCAACTAAAGCGCTGGAAAACAAAGCTGCGAAGAAACAAAAATTCCGCGTTAGACAATATACACGTTGCCAGCTTTGCGGAAGGGCCAGAGGTGTCTATCGCAAGTTCAAAATCTGCCGGATTTGCTTTAGAACATTAGCCAACGAAGGAAAAATACCTGGAGTGAAAAAGGCCAGTTGGTAAACCGTTGGTGATAAATCAAATAATGACATACAGGATACAACATTATGGGTATGAGTGACCCAATAGCTGACATGCTGACGAGAATTCGCAACGCAGTGCGAGTGAATAGAGAGTACGTCAACATTAGTGCATCGAACATTTGCGAAGGCATTGCGTCTGTTTTGAAGAAGGAAGGCTACATCCAAGATTTCGACCGAATTGACGACGGCAAACAGGGAATACTGCGGGTCATTCTCAAGTACGATCAGGAGGGCCAGCCTGTTATTAACGAAATAACGAGAACGAGCAAACCCGGCTGTAGAGTCTACTCATCCGTTGACAAATTACCGCGCGTTTTGGCTGGCATGGGTATAGCAATCGTTTCGACAAGTAAAGGTGTAATGAGTGATAAAAGTTGCCGTGAGGTCAATGTCGGCGGCGAAATACTTTGTATAGTAAGCTAATGAGTCGCGTTGGGAAAAAACCTATTATTATTCCTCAGAATGTGAAAGTCGAGCAGCAGGACCTGTGTATTAAAGTCTCAGGCCCACTTGGCAGTTTGCAGATCGACCCTCACCCAGGGATGAAGGTGGAAATTGACAATGCCGCTGGCAAAATATTTGTTGAAAATGAGCGTGCCCAAAGCCGACAGGGCAGGCGATTACATGGTACAACGCGGGCTTTGATTGCTAATATGGTGAGGGGTGTTAGCACAGGCTTTGAAAAGAAAATGGAAATATATGGCACTGGCTTCAGTGTTAAAGAGCGAGGTGGAAAACTCGTTTTTCAGGTCGGTTTTTCCCATCCGGTAGAGCGGGTAATACCGAACGGTATAAAGGTAAACATTGATGTTGATACGACCAGAGGCAATGATGTACCTGCCAAGTTTACCCTCTCGGGGATAGACAAGTGTCTCTTAGGACAGTTTGCCGCCGATATAAGGAAAATAAGGCCCCCCGAACCATATAAAGGAAAAGGTATCCGTTATGCCGACGAACATGTACGGCGCAAGGTTGGCAAGGCATTTACTTCGGGAGCAGCATAAAGCGTGTTACGTTTAGCGTATAGTCATTCTCATTGTTCTCTGATATACGGTAATAGCAAATCGGGGATCCTGTTTGCATGACCACAGTCAAGGAAAAGGTAAAAAAAGCAACACTGAGACGTAAGTATCACGTGCGAAAAAAGGTCTTTGGAACACGGGATAGGCCACGTTTGTCAGTCTTTCGTTCGAATAGGCATATTTACGCCCAGATTATAGATGATGTTGCAGGTGCAACTCTTGTTTCAGCAAGCACAAGGGCAAAAGGTCTGCGGGATCACGTACCTTATTCCGGTAACAAGAAAGCCGCTGAAGTTGTAGGTGAAGCGGTCGCAAAACAAGCTCTTGGCGTTGGCATTAACTGCATCTGCTTTGATAGAAACCGCTATAAGTACGATGGCAGGGTCAGAGCTCTTGCTGAGGCAGCGAGAAAAGCTGGACTCGTGTTTTAGAAGAGTTGACGGATATTTGGAGAGAAGAATTGGAGCCAGAAGCGGTCAAGTTAGCTGATCAAGAAGAAAAACCGTTGGAAGATACGGTCGTAAAAATATTTCGTTGTTCCAAAGTTGTCAAGGGTGGTCGCAGGTTCAGCTTTGCCGCATTGGTTGTCGTTGGGGACCGCGCTGGCACCGTGGGAATCGGTTACGGCAAGGCTAACGAGGTCCCACTGGCCGTTGAAAAAGGAATAAAAGACGCCAAAAAATCTTTGCACAGGATAGCCTTGCTGGGGCGAACAATTCCACACCAGATCGCTGGCAAATACAGAGCTACAAAGATAGTGTTGGCTCCGGCTAGCCCGGGCACCGGGGTCATCGCTGGTTCTAGCGCGCGGGCCGTGCTCGAATATGCCGGCGTACAGGATGTTCTTACAAAAGTCTACGGAAGTACATCCGCTAAGAATATTGTCAAAGCTACACTGGATGGATTGTTGAGATTACGCAACAAAGAAATGGTTGTATCTCTTCGTGGCGTGACGATTGGTGGTTGAGAATTAGGTGATTTAGGTGTTGAATCGTCAAATTACGTCTATAACAGGTAAACACAAGGCTCGCAAGCGTGTTGGCAGAGGTGCAGGAACGGGTCATGGCAAAACCTGTGGCCGGGGTCACAAAGGCAGTAGTAGCAGGGCCGGTTCGGCCTCTGTGTCGCTTTATGAGGGCGGCCAGATGCCTTTATTTCGTCGGCTGCCCAAACGCGGCTTCAGTAATTACAGGTTTGCAGCACGCTTCGAAATTGTCAATGTATCACAGTTGGAAAGATTCAACGAAGGTACTGATATCGGTGTGGAGCAGTTGTCAAGTGCGGGACTGATTCAAAGCAACAAAAGTAAAGTCAAGATTCTTGGCAATGGTGAACTGACAAAGAAGTTGCAGGTGATGGCTCATAAATTCAGTAAAACCGCCGAGCAGAAGATCGTAGGCTGCGGTGGTGCAGCAAAAATAATAAGCGAGAACCCAAAAACGTAGAGCCCAAACGTGCGCAACCTGGAATCAAACGATTTGGTGTCTCTTACGTATTAGTGTAATCTTGTGGACTGTCGGGGCATGTAAAGATGATTGGGACAGTAGTTAACATATTCAGAATCCAGGACTTGCGCAACAAGATTCTCTTTACCGTGGCGCTGCTAATAATATACAGGATCGGCTTTCATATTCCTAATCCGGGCTTCGACCAGGCAAAAATACAAGCTGCTGTCGCCGACCGAGCCCCGGACAGTCTTTTGGGCAGAGCTGCTGAGTACCTGCAAATATTTACAGGTGGAACCCTGGACAAAAGCAGCTTGTTTGGCCTGGGAATTATGCCGTATATTACATCCTCGATTATCCTTATGCTGCTCGGTGAGGTTGTTCCGGCTTTGAAGAAGCTGCGTCAGGAAGGGCAAACAGGCTATAAGAAGATACAAGAGTATACACGCTATTTGACCGTGCTTATATGTATTGTTCAATCGGTTATTTATATGCAGATGTTGGGTGCCTATACATATGCTGGTATGCGCACTCAGGCCATGATAATGAGTATGGTTGGTATGACGGCTGGCACTGTCTTCTTGATGTGGCTCGGCGAGCAAATAGACGAGTATGGTATAGGCAATGGCATAAGTTTGATAATTATGGCTGGTATTATTTCCAGAATGCCCTGGGCCATTCGAGCGCTTTGGCAGAACGTCGATCTTAGTGTCGATGCACCATCAACCAGCGTAGGCCCGGCAAAGATACTATTCTTGATTGCAGCGTTCGTGTTCGTTGTTGCCGGTGCAATATTGATAACACAGGGTCAGCGGCGAATACCAATTCAGCAGGCCAAATTGATGCGGGGACGTCGTATGTATGGTGGCCAAAGACATTATTTGCCGCTGAGGGTCAATCATGGTGGAGTGATGCCGATAATCTTCGCATCGAGTTTTATGATGTTCCCGCCGATAGTAATTAGTCAGTTGGCGAGAATTCCGATGTTCAACCCGTTATCCCCATCACCGGGAAAAGCAGCAGTTGTTGTTCAAACTTTGCAGGATGCTTTGAGCCACCGCGCTTTTACGTACAATGTCTTGTATATGTTATTGATATTCTTGTTCGCCTATTTTTGGGTGACGGTGCAGTTTCAGCCAAAAGAAATGGCCAAAAACTTGCGAGATTCAGGAAGCTTTATCCCTGGACTGCGGCCAGGACGAAGAACCGCTGAGTATTTGGAAACGGTGATGACCAGAATCACATACTTCGGCGCCGCATTCTTGGCAGTAATTGCAGTTGTACCTACCATCGTTTCAATTTCATTGGGAATTGATTGGCGAGTAGCAACGTTTCTGGGCGGCACAGGTTTATTGATAGTTGTTAGCGTGTCGCTCGACCTAGTACAGAAAATCGAGGCCAACCTCTTGATGCGCAGCTATGAGGGCTTCAGTGGAAGTGGCAGGATAAAAGGAGCGTATAGATGACAATAGTCTTACTGGGTGCCCCTGGTGCGGGCAAGGGAACCCAGTGTAAGCACATTGTGGCCCGATACGGTTTGCTCCATTTATCCAGTGGAGATATTTTGCGACGGCAAAGGGCAGAAGGCACCGAACTGGGAAAGAAGGCCCAGAGTGACATGGATTCAGGTGTGCTTGTGTCTGATGATATAATAGTTGAGATGATGATCGAAGCGATAAGACGGGCTCCCGATATCGGTTTCATATTGGACGGTTTCCCCAGAACCGTTAATCAGGCGGTCGAGCTTGATAAATCACTGGCGAGCAACCGTCAAGATATAGACGCTGTCTTGAACTTGAAAGTGGATGACCGAACGGTAGCCGAGCGAATGACTGGTAGAAGAAGCTGTCCCCAATGTGGGGCAGTTTACCACATAAGGAACTTGAGGCCGAAAGTCGATGAAATATGTGACAACGATGGTGTAAAGCTAGTTCAACGGACTGATGACAGCCCCGAGGTGGTGGCGCATCGCCTTGAAACTTACCGCCAGCAGACAGAGCCTGTCGTGGACTACTATAAAAAGACGAGAGTGGTTTACAATATTGACGCTAATAAAGACGCCGACGAGGTAAGCAACTCGATATTTGAGAAGTTGAACGCCCTCGCCAAGGTTTGAGACAACGTGCGAGACGCTGGATGCAAAACACGAGATGCGAAATTAGATGGCTATAACGCTTCGCAGCCAAAGAGAAATTGGGTTAATGCGTAAAGCTGGCACTGTTGTAGCCGACGTTCTTTCAAAACTACAAGAGGTCGCAGAGCCGGGAGCAACTACCGCTCGACTGGACAGCATAGCTTCGCAAATGACTGCTGATGCCGGAGCAGAAGCTTTGTTCAAGGGTGTGCGAAACCCACATGCTCGAATTCCGTTCCCGGGCGTAATTTGTACCTCCGTTAATGAGCAGGTGGTTCATGGGATTCCTTCGGAGAATACAAAGCTTAGGAAAGGCGATATTCTGAGCATTGATTTTGGCGTTCGACTTGATGGGTATTGTGCTGATGCCGCTGTCACGATCGGCATCGGTGAAATCTCTGATGATAGACTGAGACTGTTAGAAGTGACCAAGCATGTTCTCGAGATAGCAATTGCTATGGCTGGGCCAGCTATTAAGTGGAGCCAGGTCGCTTCGCAGATGCAGGATTACGCTGAATCGGCTGGCTTTTCAATAGTAAGAGATTTTGTTGGGCACGGAATTGGCAAAAAAATGCACGAAGAGCCTAAGGTGCCCAACTTTGTCAGTGATGAGTTGTTGGCTGATGATATTGGCTTGACAAAAGGAATGGTTCTGGCGGTCGAGCCAATGATTAACGCCGGTACCTGTGCTGTCCGCACGTTGAACAACGGATGGACGGTACTGACAAGAGATGGCAAATGCTCGGCTCATTTTGAACATACAATTGCGATAGTTGAGAGCGGTTGTGAGGTGTTGACTGTGAAATAGTGGAAAGCGAACAAGACTGTTGATTCAACATCGTCGAATGTGGCACGCAAAGTGAAAAGGTGCGAATTTCAAGTTCAACAGTTTTTCGCTTTGGGCTTGAGAGAGTTTTATGGCAAAGAAAGACACAATCAGGTTGCAAGCAAAGGTGACCGAAGCTTTGCCAAACGCTATGTTTAGAGTGGAATTGGAGAATGGCCACAAGGTTTTGGCGCACGTTTCGGGCAAAATGCGCATGAATTTCATTCGAATTTTGCCCGGTGATATGGTGACAGTTGAAATGTCGCCGTATGACTTAAATAGAGGTCGAATAGTCCTGCGGCATTAGCCTTGTCCAGTACCGTGCCTTGAGGCCGCTAATGAGCCGTGAAGTGTAACTTGGGCTGTCAGGTATGAACAATGAAAGTGAGAAGTTCTGTAAGACGCATATGTGAGAATTGCAAGGTTGTTCGCCGTAAAGGTGTTGTACGTGTGATTTGTACAAATCCACGACACAAACAACGCCAGGGATAATGAGCTTATAGTTGCCAGTTACGAGTTCGTAAACCATAACTCACAAATTAAGAGCTGCAAGCTGAAAAGGAGCTGATATTATGCCGCGTATCGTTGGTGTCGATATTCCCAATGAGAAGGCGATTTGGATTTCTTTGACCTATATTGCTGGCATAGGCAAGTACACATCGGAACAAATCTTAAAGGAAGCCAGGATCGAAAAAACTACAAAGGCTGGCAAACTTAGTGAAGATGAGCTTAGCCGAATAACCCAAATTATCGATCGCAACTACATTGTGGGAGGTCAGCTTCGCAGACAGGTTGCCCAAAATATCGCTCGGTTACGCGATATAAGCTGTTACAGAGGCGTTCGCCACAGGAAGGGCTTACCTGTTCGTGGTCAGTGTACGCAAAGCAACGCACGAACCCGCAAGGGTCCAAGAAAGACGGTTGCAGGCAAGAAGGGTGTGAAGGAGAAACGTTGATTGCTCAATTACTTCGGCTCGAAATATACTTCGCGATGCCTTGCGAAGAATTGATTATCGATAATTGGTCGTTAAGATACACAATACCCTAAAGGTAGGAAGAGTAAGACAATGGCAAAAAGCGCGAAACGAAGAGTTAGAAAAAATGTCGCCCGCGCTATCGTACACATAAAAGCGACATTCAATAATACGCTGATTACAGTTACGGATTTAGATGGTGATACGATTTGCTCGAGCTCAGCAGGCTGTGTTGGCTTCAAAGGCTCTCGCAAAAGTACGCCTTTTGCCGCTCAGCAGGCTGCACAAAGCTGTGCCAATGCCGCTATGCGCAATGGCGTGCGTGAGGTTGAAATAAAGGTTAAGGGGCCTGGCGCGGGTCGTGAATCCGCCATCTCGGCTTTACAGCAAGTGGGATTACGCATCGCCTCGATAGAAGATGTTACCCCTCTTCCACACAACGGTTGTAGACCAGCCAAGCGGAGACGAGTATAAATGAGGCCCCCGCAAACGTTTTGGAGATAAACAAAGAATGGGACGCTATCTTGGTCCATCCTGCAAATACTGTCGTCGTGAAGGGATGAAGCTATTTCTCAAAGGTATCAAGTGTGAGACGGCTAAATGCCAGATTGAAAGGAGACAGCGTAACTTGGCTCCTGGTATGCACGGTTGGCGCAGAAGCAGAGCAAGTGAATACGCCGTTCGACTGCGCGAAAAGCAGAAAGTCAAGAGATACTATGGACTTCTGGAGCGGCAATTTATGCGCTATTTTCACAGGGCCGAGCGGATAAAAGGTAATACTGGCGAGACCTTGCTGCAGCTGCTGGAGAGGCGTCTGGACAATGTCGTATACAAATTGAATTTTGCACCATCCCGCAAGGCAGCAAAACAGCTTGTTGCTCACGGTCATATCTCTGTGAATGGACGCAAGGTCGATGTCGGCGAGTATTCACTAAAAATTGGTGACAAAATCGCAGTCAAAGATTCCGAGAAAAGCGTCAAAATAGTAAAGCAGCAATTAGAAAGTAACCCTAATTTTACAACACAAGGTTGGTTACAATTAGACCGTGAAAAGCCTGAAGCTACAGTTGTTGCATTGCCCAGCCGAACTGATGTTCAGATTCCAGTTGAGGAGCAGCTGGTTGTAGAGTTCTGTTCGAGATAGTCACGGCGAAATGCTAAACGCAAAATGAGAAAGCAAAACTCAAAAAGAGAACGAAAAGAATTTTGTGTTTTGATACGGACTTTTGACATTTGAATTTTGGTCGGAGGCCTATATGCGAGTTACGTGGCGTGGTTTGGAATTGCCGACTCGTGTTGAGCGAGACACGACGGTGTCAAGTGATAAGTATAGCCGGTTTTTCATCGAGCCGTTCGAGCGCGGTTTCGGTACCACTATCGGCAACAGTCTAAGACGCGTATTGCTTTCATCGCTGGAAGGTAGTGCCGTGACATCTATCAAAATAGCAGGTGTCGACCATGAGTTTACCTCGATAAGTGGGGTGATGGAGGATACAACACATATTGTTCTGAATGTCAAGAACCTTATCATTCGGCTTCAGGATGAAGGCCCGAAGATAATGAAGGTGTCCGCAAACAAAGCCGGTGTAATAACGGCTGCCGATATCGTTGCTGACCCAGCCATAGAAGTCATAAACAAAAAGACGTTGTTGGCTACTCTGACTGAAGACGTAAATTTTGAAATGGAGATGGTGGTTGAGACCGGCCGTGGCTATGTGCCAGCTTCCGAACGTATTGCTAATACAGATAGATTCGACCAGGAAATCGGACGGATACTGCTCGATGCCGTGTATTCGCCCGTCACAAGAGTTCGCTACATAACGGAAAACACCCGTGTAGGCCAGAGAACCAACTATGACAAGCTAATTTTGGAGATTTGGACAAACGGGACAATCACGCCTGAATTGGCGCTGGTTGAAGCTGCCAAGATACTACGAAAACATATCAACCCATTCGTGCAGTATTTTGAGATCGGAGAACAAACCGTAGTTGGTGAAATTGCCGAAAAAGGGCCGGAAGAAGAGGCAATTGATGAGGAATTGGCCAAGAAATTAAATACTCCCATCCAAGAGTTGGAGTTGTCAGTAAGAGCAAGCAACTGTCTTGAATCCGCGAAGGTTGAAACGGTTCGCCAGTTGGTCCAAATGACGGACGCTGATTTGCTGAAGATTCGCAGCTTTGGCAAAACTTCTCTACGGGAAATAAAACGAAAGCTTGAGGACATAGACTTGTCCTTGGGAATGAACATACCGGCAGAGGAGAGCCAATAGCTAACACCGATTAAGAAAAGAGCCTTTATGCTAAACACTAATAAATTGAGGAATCTGAGAATATGCGTCATAAGGTAGCAGGGCGTCGGCTGAGTCGAACGAGTGAACACCGTCTGGCTTTGCGGCGAAATCTGGCCGCTTCGCTTTTCGAGCATGAGACCATTTCGACAACCATGCAAAAGGCCAAAGAGGCCAAAGGCTTTGCTGAGAAGTTGATCACACTTGCCAAGGATGGTACGTTGTCAGCCAGACGACGGGCTATTGCCCTGCTTGGGAATCGTGACATCATAGAATACGAAGATAACAGGCCAATCAAGAAAGGGACCATAATCGGAAAGCTGTTTAGCGAGCTTGGTCCGCGCTACCTTGATAGAGCGGGCGGTTACACAAGAATTATCCGTTTGTCACTGCCGAGATTAGGTGACAACGGCCAGCTCGTTTTGCTACAGCTCATAGGCCCCGATGAGCACCCCAAAAAGGAAAGCAAGACCATTGCAAAGAGAAGATCCCGTCGGAAAGGCAAAGAGCGTGCTCAGACTGAGGACACTGCACCGGCCGAAGAGTCCGCCAAGGCCGAACAGACTGCTGGATCGGAAGAGTCTGACGAGAATAGCAAGCAGTAGCAGCGTACTATCTAACGGATATTGGAACAGTGAGTATGGATGATTGCGTTTTTTGTCAGATGGTAGCTGGACATATTTCGGTTACGAGGATTTACGAAGATGAAGTTGTCCTTGTCTTCTTGGATATTGGCCCGTTAAGTGATGGCCACACATTGGTGATTCCGAAGCTGCACTTTGAGAAACTGCACGATTGTCCCGCCGAGTTTTTAGGCAAGGTCGGCTCTCGTCTTGGTAAACTTGCTAAGGCTGTCGTGGCAGGCATGAATTCTGATGGCTATAATTTATTGTGCAATAATGGCAGCGCAGCCGGCCAGCTTGTTGAGCATTTGCATTTTCATATAATCCCTCGAAATGTGGGCGATGGCCTGTTCGACCGTTGGCCTTCTTATGAATATCAGGAGGGGAGAATCGAGGCAATTGCTGCCAAGATTCGCGAAAACCTTTGACCAGCTCTGACTGGTCTTGATTGACAGTACTTTTGGTGGTATATTTTGGGAGTTTAATGACCGCGGGGTAGAGCAGTCTGGTAGCTCGTCGGGCCCATAACCCGGAGGTCGCAGGTTCGAATCCTGCCCCCGCTATGCTGACCTAGAGATAACTTCTTTATGGACAAGAAGTTATCTCTTTTTTTGTTTTCGATTTTCACCCGTAGGGTACAGAATGCGCTTGTCAAGCGGCAATGGGACCACAGCAAACGGCTGAATTTCCAGTGAATGCTCTTTGAAAAGAGAATATGCAGGCCCATATCGGTGAACAGATGCTCTCAAGAAGGCCTGTTTTTGTCAAGAACGGAAGAATACACTG